>Ga0233426_10000551_pt1 | contig 39404 bp, 37 predicted proteins | sample SI_118_April2016_6_FD_179875 | JGI IMG/M metagenome (GOLD analysis project Ga0233426, IMG submission 179875) | Seawater microbial communities from Saanich Inlet, British Columbia, Canada - SI_118_April2016_10_MG | ecosystem: Environmental > Aquatic > Marine > Inlet | place: Canada: British... | reverse complement strand
TACAGATTTAAACGATCAACAATTAAGGACCTGCTTAAACGGAGTACTTACCCAAGACAAAGACACCTTAACAGATTCGGTTGTAAATTTCAAAACATGTACAGAAAAATCGCCTAATAAATCAGAAATTAAAGATTTAGAATTTGCCTCAAAAATTTGTAAGCATACTAAATCAAATACTATCGTTTTAGCTAAGAATCTACAATTAATAAGTTCAGGAACTGGACAAACATCTAGAGTTGATGCATTAAAACAAGCTATTGAAAAATCAAATAATTTTAAATTTGATTTAAACAATTCAGTTATGGCAAGTGATGCTTTCTTTCCTTTCCCAGATTGTGTTGAAATAGCACATAAAAGCGGAATTAGTTCTGTTATACAACCTGGAGGCTCAATTAAAGATGATCTTTCAATAGAATATTGTAATAAAAATAATATTTCTATGGTTTTAACTGGAACTCGACACTTTAAACATTAATTTTTATTAACTTGTAATCTAACTTTTTAATTATGGCTTTTTTTGACTTTTTGACTGAATCCATAGCGATAGATCTAGGTACAGCGAACACTCTTATTATTCATAATGATAAAGTGGTTGTAGACAGTCCATCAATTGTAGCAATTGATAAGAGAACTGATAAAATAATTGCAGTTGGAAAAGAAGCAAGTCTTATGCAAGGTAAGACACATGAAAATATTAAAACGGTAAGACCTCTTAAAGACGGTGTTATAGCAGATTTTAATGCATCAGAACAAATGATTAGTTTATTAATCAACAGTATTCCTTCTCTTAAAAAAAGATTTTTTACTCCTGCTCTAAAAATGGTGATTTGTATTCCATCAGGAATAACTGAAGTTGAGATGAGAGCAGTCAGAGAATCAGCTGAAAGAGTAAATGGAAAAGAAGTTTATTTAATTCACGAACCAATGGCAGCAGCAATCGGAATTGGAGTTGATATTATGCAGCCAAAGGGAAATATGATAGTTGATATTGGAGGTGGTACTACTGAAATAGCTGTAATTGCATTATCTGGAATTGTATGTGATAAATCTGTAAAAGTAGCTGGTGATGTATTTACTGGTGATATTATATATTACATGAGAACACAACACAACCTATTTATAGGCGAGAGAACTGCAGAAAAAATTAAAATTACAATTGGATCAGCATCTGAAGAACTAGAAAGTCCGCCTGATGATATGTCAGTTCAAGGAAGAGATTTATTAACTGGGAAACCTAAAGAAGCTATGATATCTTATAGAGAAATTGCCAAAGCCTTAGATAAGTCAATTATAAGAATTGAAGACTCAGTAATGGAAACACTTTCTCAAACACCACCTGAATTAGCAGCTGATATTTACAATACAGGGATTTATCTAGCTGGTGGAGGCTCAATGTTAAGAGGACTGGATAAACGACTTTCAAAAAAAACAGATTTACCAGTATTTATAGCAGAGGATCCGCTTAGAGCAGTAGTAAGAGGAACAGGAATAACATTAAAAAATATTGAAAGATATAAAAGTGTATTGGTGAAATAGATATTAATTATGCAGCAAATCATTGATTTCATAATAAGAAAAAAAGATGTTGTAGTGTATTTAATTTTATTAATATTTTCATTAACTCTTGTATTCAATTCAAATTATTTTCACAAATCTAAAGTCTTAATTTTTTCTAATAGCATAGCAAATTATTCTACAGAAAATTTTAATTATTTAAACGAGTATTTTGAATTAAAAAAAATCAATTCTAGTCTATTAGAAGAAAATTTAGTTCTAAAAAATCAATTGGAAAAGATTAATAAAAATATAAGTTTAGATTCCTTAACTAATATAAATTTCTCATATAAAAACGCAAAAGTGATTTCTAATAACTTATCATCTTTTAAAAACAGATTAGTTATTAATAAAGGGATTAAAGACGGGTTAAAAAATGAAATGGGCGTAATTAATTCAACTGGTATCGTAGGAATTATAAACAGAACGTCAAAAAACTACTCCTCTGTAATGTCTGTGTTGAATATTGATACAAAAATTAATGCAAAAGTTAAACGAACTTCACATTTTGGAACATTAGAATGGAATGGGCGAAGGACTAGTTACCTGGTTTTGAATGATATCCCTGAAACAGCTAATATTAAAGTTGGAGATTCTATAATAACAGGGGGTATGTCATTAATTTTTCCAGAGGGAATTAACATTGGGGTTGTGTCCGAGATACTCAATCAAAATAAAATTAGTGATACTGTTGTAAGATTTAAAGGAAATATTGATGAAGCTAAATATTTAGACTTTGATTTTAAAGAAAATTATTTAACTGTAAAAGTGAAATTACACACTGATATGAATAATTTGAATAATGTTTATGTAATTGAAAGCCTTAACAGAGAAGAATTTCAAAAAATAAAAAAATAATGGTAAGTATTTATTTACTAATATTAAAAAGATTTATTTTCTTAGTTCTAATACAAGGACTAATTTTTAATAATTTCGATTTTTTTGATATTTACGATCCATATGTCTGTCTTGTATTTATTATCACATTTCCAGTCAAAGTAAATAAAATTACGTTCATGATAATTAGTTTTGTTTTTGGTTTTGCTCTGGATCTCTATACAAATACTTTAGGAATTAATACCGCAGCTTGCTTGTCAATTGCTTTTTTAAGATCTTATATTTTAAATTTTGTGTTTGGTTCATTTTACGATCCTCACGGAATTAAATTGATGAAGAACTATGTTATAGAATCTACTTTTTCTCAAAAATTTTTATATATAAGTTCTATTATTTTAATACATCATTTAATACTTTTTTCCCTTGAAACTTTTAGTTTTGAGTTTATTTCACTGATTATAATTAAGACAGTAATAACCTCAATAATTTCTTTAATTTTTTGTGCAACATTTATTTATATTATGATTGAAAATGAAAAATAAACTTCTGCCTTTTTTAATCATTTCAACATCATTAATTTTTGTTTTTCGACTTTTCTGGGTTCAAATAATAAATATTGATGATGTTAAATTAACAAATAAAAACTCAGTAGAAAGAATATATAATTACCCTGAAAGAGGTTACATTTTTGACAGAAATAATAAGTTATTGGTTGAAAACGAGCCTTTCTATGATTTAATGATAGTTCCTTCAAAATTAAAATCAATTGATACTACTGAATTTATTAAAATATTTAAAGTTGATAAACAAACATTTTTAGATAAAATCAAAAAAGCAAAAAAATATTCAAGAGTTAAACCATCTGTTTTTCTTTCTCAAATTTCTAAAAAAGATTATGCTATTATTCAAGAAAAACTATGGAAATATGACGGTTTTTCAGTAATTAAAAAATCTAACAGAAATTATCTTTTAAATTCTGCTTCAAATATTTTAGGCTACATAAGTGAAGTAAATGATTACGAAATAAGAGACAATAGCTATTATGAATCAGGAGAGTTAATTGGTAGACAAGGAATTGAAAAAGCATACGAAGAGAAGCTAAGAGGAATTAAAGGGGTCAATTATTATCAAAAAGATAATTTCAACAGAATTACAGGAAAATATAAAGACGGGATTTACGATACAATTTTTAAACCTGCTAAAGACATAAACTTAACAATTGATTTGGATCTTCAAATTTATGGTGATTCACTAATGATTAATAAGTTTGGAAGTATTATAGCGATAGAGCCAGAAACAGGAGAAATATTATCTTTGGTAAACGCTCCAAATTTTGATCCAAATTTACTGATTGGAAGAAACAGATCAAAAAACTATATCCAACTAAAGAATGATACAATTGGCAAACCACTGTTTGATCGTGGGTTACAAGGCCAATACCCTCCTGGATCTACATTTAAATTAATTAATGGACTAATTGCGCTTGAAGAGAATATTATAACCTCTAGAACTAAAATTTCATGTAATGAGGGACACTACTATTCAAAGAGTAGATTCATGAGGTGCCATTGTAAAACAGGAACTATTAATGACTTAAATACTGCAATTTACAACTCCTGTAACACCTATTTTGCAACTATATATAAAAATACTTTAAATAAATATTCTAGTTCAAAAGAAGGAATTGATAAATGGAATAATCATGTAAAGAGCTTTGGGTTAGGAGATTATTTAGGGTATGATCACCCATTAGGTAGACCAGGGTTAATACCTGATTCTAAATATTATAATAAATGGTATCCAAACAACAGATGGAGAGCTGCAACAACTATTTCAAATGGAATTGGGCAAGGAGAAATTTTAACAACTCCTATACAATTGGCAAATATAACTGCAATAATTGCAAATAGAGGATGGTACAAAACACCACATCTAGTAAAAAAAATAAGTAATGACTCAATTAATTCAAAATTCTTAGAAAAAAAACACACGTCAATTAAACCTATTCATTATCAAGAAATAGTAAATGGAATGTTCGATGTAATCGAAAAGGGAACAGCTCAAAATTCAAAAATAAAAGGAATTGATGTAGTAGGAAAGACTGGGACTGCAGAGAATTTTATAAAAATAAATGGTAAAAGATCTCAACTTACTGATCATTCAATATTTATAGGTTTTGCCCCAAAAGATAATCCGAAAATCGCTGTTGCAGTATTTATAGAGAATGGATATTGGGGTACAAGGTGGGCTGCACCTATAGCTAGTTTAATGATTGAAAAATATTTGAAAAGGGAGGTTAAAAGAAAGTATCTTGAAAATTATATTTTAAACGGAAATCTCATGGAAGAATATTTAAAACCTTATACAAAAAATAATTTTTCGATAAATGAGTGAGGTTAATATAAAAAAAATAGATTGGCTAAGTGTTTTTATTCTTAGTATACTTATTGCTCTTGGATTAGGTAACATATATTCGTCATCACAAACTTATTTATTAGAATCCATTTTTTCTTTAAATCCCTTTACAAAGCAATTGTTTTTTTCAATTATTTCTCTTTGTATTTTTCTATTTATTCAGATCCTTCCTGTTAATTTTTTTATAAAATATTCAAGTATTCTATACGTATTTTCCATTCTATCTTTAATCGGACTTTTTATTTTTGGAAACGAAGTTAATGGTGCTCTTGCTTGGTATCAAATTAATGGGTTCAGCATTCAACCAAGCGAATTTGCCAAACCGATAACTGCTCTAGCACTAGCAAAATACTTAAGCGATATTAACTCAAATCTCAAAACAATTAAAACCCAGTTCTATTCGTTTCTAATTGTTTTAATTCCAATTACTTTAATTATACTTCAGCCTGATCCTGGAACCATAATTATTTTCTTGAGTTTTATTTTAGTTTTTTATAAAATTGGTCTTCCGTCAATATATATGAATCTATTTGTAGGGTTTATAATATTATTTTTTGCTACAATTCTATTAACTCCAAAAGTTGTTATAATTTTTCTAATTATTCCATTAGTAATTTTTCTATTTTTTAATAAAAAAAATAAAAAAGTAATAAAAAAAACATTTATTTATGGATTGATTTTTTCTGTATTTATTTTTTCTGTTGATTTTATATTTAATAATGTTTTTGAAGAACGTCACAGGAATAGATTTAATGTCGTAATGGGAATGAAACAAGATTACCAAGGAACAGGATACAATACAAATCAATCAAGAATAGCATTTGCATCTGGTGGTTTAACTGGTGAAGGTTTTTTAAAAGGATCCCAAACTAGAGGTAATTTTGTTCCTGAGCAACATACAGATTATATATTTTCTACTGTTGGCGAAGAATGGGGATTTTTAGGATCTTCATTTATAATTCTTTTATATGCTTTTTTAATGTTAAGAATTTCCAAAAGAGCTGAGCTTCAAAGAAATTTATTTAGCAAGATTTACTCATATTCAGCTGTAACAATTATATTTTCTCATTTTTTTATAAATATTGGAATGGTAATTGGTTTAGTTCCAACAATCGGAATACCACTCCCATTTTTAAGCTATGGTGGATCAAGTTTAATAGCTTTTGTATTATTATTTTCAATTTACATAAAGCTTGATTCTCAAAGAACCAGTAAATGGTAAATTACTTTGATTTAAAATAATCCTCTAAATTATTTCCTAAAAACATAAAACTAGTAACCAACAACATTATCGCAATTCCAGGAATAACTGCAAGATAAGCTTTACCTAAAATAATATATTGATAATTATCTTTAATCATAGACCCCCAACTTGGTACTGGTGGCTGAGTACCTATACCTAAAAAACTTAAACCACTTTCTATCAAAATAGCTGATGCAAAATTTGCGGCAGAAATAATTAAAATAGGACCTAATATATTGGGAATTAGGTGTTTGAAAAACACTCTTGTGTCAGAAAAACCCAAAACTTTAGTAGCTATAATATAATCTTTGTTTTTTTCTGAAATAACTTGTCCTCTGACAACTCTAGCTACTTCTACCCACATTGTTAAGCCAACGGCCACGTAAACCTGCCAAAAGCCTTTGCCAAGAGCTAATGAAAAAGCTATAACTAATAAAAGAGTTGGAATAGACCAAAATATATTGATTACCATCATAAGTATTCGGTCTGTCAATCCACCATAATAACCACTAACAAGCCCAATAAACACTCCAATTAATAATGAAATCAAAACGGCAATTACTCCAATAGACATAGATACTCTAGCACCTAACATAACCCTTCCAAAAACGTCTCTTCCATAATTATCAGTACCGAAAATATAATTTCTTTTAACCAAAAATTTATTAATTATTTGCTTAGAGTTTAAATTTGAAGGAAAAGAATTAAATGAAACCGATTTTTTAATTCCATCATTTGAAAAATCAGAATAATTTATACTGTTTTTTGTTAATTGATAATTAGAAATTAAAATTTCAGTATTAGGATATTTAATTCCAGTAAATATTTTACTTAAAAATGATTGATCTTTATAGTTATTATTTGGTATTATAATAAAACTCGCTTCAAATCCAGGTGGTTTTGAATTTATTGGTAAATGCATTTGATTTGAAAATCTAGAGTTATCAGGGATAAAAAGATAAGAAAATATAGAAATCAGAAGACAAAGCATCACAAAACAAGAACTTAAAATAACACCTATGTTATTTGAAGCTACTGTCTTTCTAAAAAGTTTCATTACCCAACTTTAGCTAAAATATTATTATTTTCAATCTTTTTTGTCTTTAGATTTAATAAAACATTAATACTCTCATCAATATATATATCAGATTTTAACCTATTGTGCCATCTTTTTCGACTTTCTTTATACTCATCAGTGTCTTTAATTTTTGAAGATTTGTCACTCATAAGATTAAAATTCAAATTATTATTATAATCTTTAATCTTATCAAATTTTTTAAGTTTCAATTTGTCATTTTTCTGTTTGCTTTTAAAAGTGTCATAATTTAAAGAATAACTTTTATTTTCTCTTCTTTCTGAAAACCATTTTGCATTTTGATCAATTAGATTAAATAGCTCATTTTTAGAAACTCTTAATTTAGAATCATTAATTACACTTTCAAGGTTATAATATCCATCCCATTTAATAAACGGTGCTTTATCAATTTGATCCCATTTTAATGGATTTTTTTCATCTGCCTCCCCTATTTCGATGTGCGAATATGTGTTGGGTGTCACAATATCACTTTCGACTCCTTTAAGCTGGACAGAACCTCCATTTATTCTGTAAAATTTTTCAGTTGTAATTTTCAAGGCACCTAGATCAAAATCGCTATTAGACAAAAATCTATTTAAGTCTAATACATTCTGAACAGTTCCTTTTCCAAATGTATTATCACTTCCTATAACTACAGCTCTTTCATAATCTTGAAGAGCAGCTGCCATTATTTCAGATGCAGAGGCAGACATTTGATTTACTAAAATAACCAATGGTCCATCCCATAGGACTGAGGGGTCTTTGTCAAATAAAACTTTTTTTCTATTACCGATTGATTTTACTTGAACTATTGGACCAGTTTCTATGAATAAGCCTGTCATATCAACAACTGTTTGTAGTGCACCTCCACCATTATTTCTTAAATCTAAAACTAAGCCTTCAATACCTTCTTTTTTTAAATTTATAATTTCTTTTTTTACATCAGATGCACAATTTATTTCTTTAGAATCGTTAAAATCTACATAAAACTTAGGTAAAGTTATCAAGCCGAAAGTCTTATTATCTTTTTTTATTAATGTAGATTTTGCATAGCTTTCCTCTAAAACAACTTCATCTCTTGTGATAGGAAAAGTTTTAATCTCATTGTCAGTTTTACGTCTAACAGTTAACTCAACTACAGTTCCCTTAGGGCCCTTAATTAATTTTATTGCATCATCAATTCTCATCCCAATAACATTAACAGGCTCTTCGCCGGGCTCACCAACTTTGATTATTTCGTCACCAGCCTCAATCTTTTTATCTTTCCAAAGTGGTCCTCCTAAAATAATTTGAACAATTTCAATTCCTCCATCACGTTTTTGTAATCTAGCTCCAATACCATCAAACCTTCCAGAAATATTAACGTCAAAACGATCTTTATCTTCAGGCTTAAAATAGGTTGTGTGAGGATCATACTGATTTACAAATGAATTAACATAATTTGAAAACCAATCTTTTCTTTGCAAATCATTCATTAAATCAAAAATATCATTGATATTATCATTAACTATTTTGAGAGATTCTTCTAATAATTCAGAGTTAGATTTTCTAACATAATTTTCGTTTAATTCAATTGATTTATTTTGATCTAAAATTTTAATGTCATATAAATCAAGCATTGAAAACTTTAATTGCTTTCTCCATCTATCTTTTCGCTCTTTATCATTTTTTGAAAATGTTAAATTCTCAAAATCAACATTTATATTCTCCTCAATATCAAATACAAAGGATGTTTTAAACAAAGAGGGTAAAAACATTTCAACCTCATTTATTCTTTGAATAAGTCTTTCGTAGGTTAAATTGAAAAAAGTCAAATCATAGCTAAGCCATTGATCATCAATTGCTTTTTCATATTTTTTAAATTCTTTTAAATCTGAACTTAAAAAATATTTTTTTTGAGGATCTATCATATCAAGATAACTTCGATAAACCTTTTTAGATAATTCATCATTTATATCTTGTGATTGATAGTGACCTTTTTCTAATACATATTTTAGAAGTTCTATAAGAAGCTTATCCTTATTTGGATCATCAAATTTTACTTCATTGTATTTCCAGCTTATTAAAAGGAATGTAATTGATATAAAAAATGTTATAAATATTTTTTTCATTGATAATAGAATATACTAAAGATTTATTCAAAAATCATGCAATTAATAGATTTACTTAAATATACTATTAAAACTAAATTAATTACTATTGATGTAAAACAAAAAAACCCTTACAAAGTAAAGGTTTTTTAAAGTGCGGGTGAAGGGACTCGAACCCCCAAGCCGTTAAGCACTAGATCCTAAGTCTAGCGTGTCTACCAATTTCACCACACCCGCAAAGCAGGCAAATATAAGCAAGATTGTATAAAATATCACTATGAATTTTACTATGTTAAAAAACAAGATTTAATTACATTTACAAAAATATTTAAAGTGAAAAATTTCAAAAATTACATAGAAGAAAATAAGAATCGATTTATAAACGAATTGTTTGAATTACTAAGAATTCCATCTGTGAGTGCTAAGCCTGAACATGATCGAGATGTTAGATCAGCTGCAGAATTATTAAAAAAACATTTTAATAAACTTGATTTAGATAATTGTGAAATTTGTGAAACTAAGGGACATCCGATTGTATATGGTGAGAAAATCATTAGTAAAGATCTGCCAACCATATTAGTTTATGGTCACTATGACGTACAGCCAGTAGATCCGTTAAATCTCTGGGATCAAGATCCTTTCAACCCTTACATTAAAAAAACAGAAATTCATCCTGAGGGAGCAATTTTTGCAAGAGGAGCCTGTGATGATAAAGGACAAATGTTTATGCATCTAAAAGCTATAGAAGTCATGTTAGAAAATGGTGATTTACCCTGCAACGTAAAATTTATGATTGAGGGTGAAGAAGAAGTCGGAAGTGATAATCTTGAGTTATTTGTCAAAGAAAACAAAGAAAAACTGTCTAATGATATAATTCTAGTTTCTGACACAGGAATGATCAGTAAAACTATTCCTTCAATAACAACAGGATTAAGAGGATTATCTTATATGGAAGTTGAGTTAACTGGTCCAAATAGAGATTTACACTCTGGGCATTATGGTGGAACTGTAGCTAATCCAATAAATGTTTTATCCAAAATGATTAATTCTCTTCATGATTCAAACAATAAAATCACTATTCCAGGTTTTTATGATAATGTAATAGAGGTTTCAGAGGAGGATAGAAAAGAAATGAATTTAACACCATTTAACATTGATGAATTTAAAGATTCTATAGGACTTATAGCAGAACATGGTGAAGCTGGTTATTCAACCATAGAAAGACAGTCTATAAGACCTGCTCTAGATGTAAATGGAATTTGGGGTGGATATATTGAAGAGGGTGCTAAAACTGTTTTACCAAGCAAAGCTTTTGCAAAAATTTCCATGAGATTAGTTCCTGGACAAAATTGGAAAAGAATTAACGAGCTTTTTACAAAACATATAAAAAATATAACTCCTAAAACAGTAAGTGTTAAAGTGACAGAACATCATGGTGGCCAGCCTTATGTAGCTCCAACTGATACTATAGGTTTTGAAGCAGCAAGTAAAGCATACGAAGATGTATTTAGTAAAAAACCAATTGCTACAAGAGACGGAGGAAGTATCCCAATTATTGCACTTTTTGAACAAGAGCTTGAAAGCAAAACTATATTAATGGGATTTGGATTAGATAGTGATGCTATTCATTCGCCAAATGAACACTACGGAGTTTCAAATTTTTTACAGGGAATTGAAACAATATCAAAATTCTATTACCATTTTACAAATTTATCTAAAGATTAATTAGAAATAATTCAGATGCTATTCCATCTGCAAGAAATTTACCTTTAATAGTAGAAGTAAAAACGTCATTATTGACTACAACAAGTGATGAATCTACAAATTTTATAACTTTATTTTCAAAATGCTTCTTATAAGATGATCCGAAATTATTCTCTAAGTATGTTAGTGAAATACCCCAATATGTTCTTAAACCAGTCATAACATACTCATTATACTTGTCAATTATAGAAAGTTTTTCTTTCTCAAAAAACATTTTATTATTAGTAATATCCTTGATATATAATGCATTGTTAGAAACATTCCAACTCCTATAAGTACCATCAAAACTATGAGCTGATGGCCCTATTCCAATATATTTTTTTCTCAACCAATATGCCGAGTTATTTTTTGAAAAATATCCTTTTTTTGCAAAACTTGATAATTCATAATTTATATATTCATGTTTTGACATTTTATTACACATAAATTCATGTTGTTCAAATACTAAATCTTCATCCAATGGCTTAATAATATTTTTTTTAACAAATGATTCAAGGGCTGTTTTAGGTTCAATAGTTAAAGCATATGCAGACATATGATTTAAATCCAAACTCGTTACATAATTCAAATTAGACTCCCATGTTTTTAAATTACTATCTGGCATACCAAAGATTAAATCGATTGAGATATTATCATAATATTTTAACGCATCATCTATACAATTTTTTGCTTCCTTGGAATTGTGTGACCTATTCATCAGTTTAAGCTCTCTATCATTAAAAGATTGAATTCCGATACTTAATCTATTAATAAAACTATTGGATAATTCTTTAACTTTTATGCTTGATAAATCATCAGGATTTGCCTCCAAAGTTATTTCAGGATTAGTTGAAATTTTGAATTTTTTAGAAATAGAATCGATAATTTTATTTATTTCTGATGTGTCAAAAAAAGAAGGTGTTCCTCCTCCAAAATAAATTGTTTCAATCATATCATTATTTCCGATAGACTTAATTTCAATTTCTTTTATCATTGAATTAATTACACTTTCCTTGTTTTTTAAAGAAGTTGAAAAATGATAATTACAATAATGACAGGCCTGTTTACAAAATGGTATATGTATATATATTCCTGACACAAAAACTTGTTTTAATTAAATTAGAGTTTAATTGATTAATTATTTCTTTATTCTTTTCTCATTCTGCTTTACAAAAGCACTCCAACCTGAATAATTTTTTTCAGAACTTAATGTATTATTTTGATTATAGAGGTGACATACTGCTGCAGCTAAACCATCGGTGGAATCTAAATTTTTTGGTAATTTTTTAATTCCAAGTAAACTTTGAAGCATTTTAGCAACTTGCTCTTTAGATGCATTTCCATTTCCTGTGATAGACATCTTTATTTTTTTGGGCGAGTATTCAGTTATTGGAATTTCTTTTGATAATCCAGCGGCCATTGCAACACCTTGTGCCCTGCCCAACTTAAGCATAGACTGAACATTTTTACCAAAAAAAGGAGCTTCAATTGCAATCTCATCTGGATGGTACTTCTCTATCAGATCTATAGTTCTTTCAAAAATATGTTTTAACCTTAAGTAATGATCATCGAGTTTATTTAAAATGAGTTCATTTAACAATAAGAGACTCATTTTATTACCCACTACTTTTATTAAACCAAACCCCATTATAGTTGTTCCTGGGTCAATACCTAAAATAATTTTTTCCTTTTGAATTTTCAACTTAGATTAATTTGATTTTAATATTAAAGGTAATTGAAATTTAGTGCTTACTGGAATTCCTAAATTTGTTTTAGTAGCTGGATATAAAGAAGGTATATTTTTTAATGAATTTGTTAAAATTGATTCAATATCTGGAATTTCAATTAGAACACCATCTAAATTATCAATATTTAATAAAGAAACCTGACCTAATTCATCAATCAACAATGAAAGAAAAACAGTATCATTTATTTTATTAGACACCAACTTATCTTCTAAATTAATATTAGAATAAATCAAGGTTATAATTTTGGACTTAAAACAATTTATTCTATCAATTTCAATGTCGTATTTATCACAATCGTCAATAGAGGGATGTTCATCATTATTTGTCCACTTAACTTCTGGAGGAAGGAAAGTAGAATTTTTTGGATTATAATTGCAACCCAAAATTAAAAACAATAAAAATAAAACTTGTTTTAATTTCATGTTTGATTTATTTATTCTAAAATTAAGTATAATTTTAAAAAAATAATCTATTAAAAAAAAATATGGATATTTTTCTGTTAATTTTAGGATTAATTCTTTGCTTAATAGGTTTAATAGGAAGTTTCACACCAATAATTCCAGGTCCATTATCGAGTTGGTTAGGTATACTAGTAATTCACTTTACATCATACATACCTTTTAGTAACCAACTTATAATCTCTACTTTTCTAATTGCTTTTGCCATTTTTATATTAGATATTTTCATTCCAATAATTGGACTTAAAAATCTAGGAGGTTCTAAAAACGGAATGATTGGAGCTACTATAGGATTATTTATAGGACTATTTATTGGTGGACCATTTGGATTAATTGTAGGTTCCTTTTTAGGTGCTTTAAGTGGCGAGTTGATTGTTAAAACGAGTTTTAGTTTAGCTCTAAAACCTGCCTTAGGAACGTTTATTGGACTGGTAGTTGGTACAACTCTAAAGTTTATTATTTCAACTGTATTTTTAGCTATATACTTCTATACAGTATATAAAGGAGTTATTGCTTAATAATAAATCGATCTATTATCAGAAACCTCTGCATTTTCTTTTAGTGATTCATATACTCTTGCAAAAGCAGAAGTTCTATTTGAGTTAAGTAACTGATTTTTATAGGATACTACAAAATTTGCATCAATTGAGTCATCTTTAAAACCTGTTTCTTTTCTATTAAGGACTTTTAACTTATAAACTCCGTTTTCACCAATAATAAAATCTGAAGTTTGATTTAAAGAAGTGCCAAAAGAAGAACCAATTACAAGAGGTTCAAGACCAGATCCAGTAATAGTTGCATTTTTTTGATTTAAAGCTAACGCCTTTCTAACATCGACACCGTTCATTTCGGCTATCTTTTCAATACTTAAAGAATTATCGTTTTTACTAATAATAAAATCTGCTTTCTTGGATTTTAAGACCATTGGAAGCACTTTGTAAGAAACATCCTGAACATTCGAAACACCTTCATCAACCATGCCTGTAACTTGAGCAATTAAATATCCGCCCTTAGGCAAATCAAATCTCTTATAATCTGAAATATTAGTTGTTTCTGAAAATAACCATTGTACAATTCTTCTTTGATCTTTTAAACCAGGGAAATCATTGTCTAAAATTTGAACACCGTTAACCGTTTTTAAGATATAATCATCTTTGTCAGCTAAGGCATTTAAATTACCTTCTTTTGACAGGTTCATTTCTAATTTTGTAGCTGAATTGAAAACTTTATCACTTGTTTCATCAGAGGGAACATTTTTTTCAGTAATCGAAGCAAGCAAAACTAAATCATCTTTAGCAACTATCTTAATTACGTGAAAACCAAAATCAGTTTCAACAAGTCCTGTTGATCCTACTCTTTTAGAAAAAATAAAATCATTAAACGGCTTTACCATATTTCCATCTTGAACAAATCCTATATCACCTCCTCTAGATTTGGAAGGACCATCAGAAAATTCAAAAGCGAGTTCTGTAAAAGTTTCAGGAGATTTTCTGATTTTTCTTAAAATATTATTAGCTTCTTTTCTAGCTTCTTTTTTAGATCTAGTTACATTTGGATTAGCATTCTGAGATCCTTTGTATGCCAAAAGAATATGACTAGACCTTACAGATCCACCAATTTTTTTATCTAACATTCTAGAGATTTTAAAATAATCTCCATCAAGATAGGGTCCGTAAGTTTGATTATTATTTAAGTTAAACAACAAGTTGGCATGATCTGCTGGAAGAGATCCTTTTGGTAAATAAATAGAATCAAAACTTGTTTCAGAGTATTCGTTTATAAATTCTTTAATATTTTTTGCAGTTATCAAACTTGGCGTAACTTCTTCAAGTTTTGATACACTATTATAAACTTTAGATTCCTTTAAAAAACTGTTTAATCGATTTTTAATAGCATTTTCATCGTCAAAGGATGGTTTTTCTTCAAAAATGACGTATTCAATATTTCTAGAAGCATTAACTTTAAATTCATCTTTATTATTATCAATATACTTTTTAAGGTCTGATTTATTATAAGAAATTAAAGTGTCCTCAACAGATGAATATGGAATTTGGATGTATTCTATATCAACATTATCATTTTGTAGATTATATTCAAATTTACCATCTGTTTGGGTATAGTTAATACCAGACCTTAATAGATTAAAATAAATTTGTTCATTTGATTGAGATTCAAAAATTTTCTCTTGATTTTTCCAGTTTTCATAAGCTTCTGGATTAGTAGTTTTTAATTCTATAATTAAAGCTTTAAATTTATCAATATCAAAAATTCCTGCTTCATTCAAAAATTGTTGATCAGAATTAAAAGTAGGATTGTTTTTTAAAATATTTTGTAAATGATCTTTTCCAGATTGTATTCCAGTAATTTCAAATTGCTGATTTAAAATTTCCGATCTTAGTTTTTGATTCCAAACATTATTAACAGCAACCATTCCTTTTTGGTTATAGTTTCTCTCCAAAAAATCAACTTGTCCTCTAAAATCTTCTATTAAAATATCTTGACCATTAATAATCCCGACAGGTTGTTGAGCTTGATACCCTTTTCCATCAAAAACACCAGAAATTACAAATGCAAAAAGTGCTAGACCAATAACTATAATTAAAAAAATAGATTTTGATCGAATTTGTCCTAGAATAGCCATAATATTTTTTTTATAGCAAACGAAAATACGATTTCCTCGGGAATAAAAAAAAGTTAATTTTTAAAATTAATCTTCATAAATTAATTCTATTGATTCAATCTTGGAACTTGACACATCAATAATTTTAAACTTTAAATTATTAAAGATAATTACATCCTCCTTATCTGGAATTTCTTCATTCAAACTGATAATAAATCCACCTAAAGTTTCATATTGATCACTGTTGGGAAGGCTTAATTTATACTTTTCATTTAAATAATCGATTTCTAATCTTGCAGAAAATATAAAATGAGTATTACTAATCTTTTTTTCTAAAAACTTCGGAGAATCATGTTCGTCTTCGATTTCACCAACTAGCTCCTCTACAATATCTTCAATAGTAATAATCCCTGAAGTTCCTCCATATTCGTCTACAACAACAGCAATATTTTTTCTTTTTTTTGTGAGAAGATTTAACAGATCATTAATAAACATTGATTCAGGAACAAATTCAATTGGAATTATTATAGATTTAAAACTCTTATAATCACTAAACATATGTTGAATACTAATATAACCAACTATGTTATCAATATTTTCGTGATGAATTAATATTTTAGAAAGACCTGTATCAATAAAAATCTCCTTTAGTCTTGATGGATTTACATATCTATCAATTGAGATGATTTCAGCTCTAGGCACCATAATTTCACGAGCTCTAACTTTGGAAAACTCTAAAGCTTTTTGAAATATTTGAATTTCGGGCTCTAACTGTTCTTCGTTATCAATTCCAATCTCCTGATTTATATAATCGCCCAATTCGTCTTTACTAAAAACCATTTTTAATTCATCATTTTTAGTTTTAAAATATTTACTTAAGACACTGTCAGAAATCCAATTAAAAACAAATGTTAATGGTGAAAACAAATAATAAAAAAGAAAAGCAGGAAAAGAAAATAATTTAAAAAGTCTATTTGCATAGATTTGAAAAAAAACCTTTGGTAAAAATTCAGCAGTTATTAAAATAATAAGTGTAGAAATTAATGTTTGATAAAAAATATATTTAAAATCAATTGAAGATTCGTTAATAAGTTCAGGAAATAAGATATCTATAATTAGCCTTCCAGAATATATCCCATAAATAACCAAAGAAATATTATTCCCAAGCAACATTGTTGCAATGAATTTTGAAGGTTCTCCAGTGATTTTTTTAATAAAAAAAGAAACTAATCCTTTTTGTTTTTTTTCAATTTCTAGAAAAATTTTATTTGAAGAAACAAAAGCTATTTCCATTCCAGAAAAAAAACCTGAAAAAATTATTGAAATAAGAATAACTATAACTTGATTATCCATTAAATCTATTTGTCCCTGTTTTTAAATTTAATTCTATAATGTCTTCTAAATAAAAACATTCCAAATGAAAATACTGCCATTATCAAAAAAATATTGCTTTTTTCAGATGAGTTTTCACGGAAAAAATACTCAAAAACAGAAACAAAGGATATTACTAAATAAATATATTCTGAAAATTTTCTATAATTGTTCATGTTTTTAATTATTTATCGTCAACTAAAACTTTACCGTCAAGTTTTCCGGTGTTAAATATAGTAAACGATCTATTAGCGTCTAATCTGGTAGCTACAATATCATAATCAACATTTATAAATGTAAATTTCTCTTCTGTAAATAGCCATTCTTGTTCAGGATCCCAATATAACTGACTAGTTTTAAGTTCAGATCCATCATAATTATTAATAATCACATTTCCCTTCATATCAACAATATTAGTTTTATTATACATTATTGCGTACTGTGAAGTGACTATAGTTTCATTATTTTCATCATCAAAAAATGAAATTTTAATTCCATTAGGAAATTCTGAATAAGGAAAAGGTTTATTTGTATAATCTTTATTAAGACTAGAATAAAGTATCGCTTTTACCTTTGCAGAATCAGTATATATAAGTTTTAAGTTTTGAGTAACTCCAAGTGGAAGGATATTTTTATTATTTATATTTTGAATTTCTTGAAAATTATCTTCACAAGAAAAAAGGAAAAATAAAACTAAAACTCTTAATAAATTCATCAATTTAATGAAGGTACTGTAACTGATTTTCCTATCCAACATTTAAAGGAAATAGTTTTACCACTCATAGCTTCACTGAAAATATCTGTTTTTGAGGGTGCTCTTCCCTCATAACTTAAAGCTGTTTTATTGGCAAGTTTTCTTACAGAAGCATCAACTGAGGCTGCTTTTTTTGCTTGTTTTAATGCTAACCAATAAATAGATCTTTTTTCAAATTGAGTTTTACCACAATTATTTGCGCTACTAGCATATAAGTTAGCTATTAGCAAGTATGCTCTTCCCATCGAAGGCTGAAACCCTAATGCTTTATTAGCATATGTTCTTGATTTTGAAAATTGACCAGATTTCTTAAACTTAAGTGCAATTTTATATAGTGTTTTTGCCTTTTTCAAATTGTCTGACTCTAGATCAATAGATTCATTATAATATTGAATTGCTAAACTTGTTTCACCTTTTTTATCATTTAACAAGCCTAAATAATAAGCTGAATTAGCTGAAGGATTTAGTTCATGTAACGCCTCCACAAGTTCAACAAACAAAGGATCATCAGAGCATTCCTTACTATCCATTCTACTTGCTGCTCTATTTAACCATACTGAATCTAATTTAAATTTGTCAAAGTTTTTTCTATATAATGGAATTAAATTTTCACAAGTAGATTCTTTAGCTATTATAGCATTCAAATTATTTAAATAGGTATTGCAGGCTAACATATTAACTTCATAAACTTTTTTATTACTTATTTCTCTAGAGGACAAGGGATCGCTATTACTTTCTTTTTCTAAAAGGATATCTAATTTAGAGGTGTAGGCACTCATCTCAAATTCGAACTTTTCAGTTAATTCTTCATATTTTTCAAATACTTGCTCTAATGTTACATTTTCCTGTCCAGATTTGTATAATTTGAAATATATTTTGAAATAATTATATAATCCTTTTGGAGATTTGAAACTTTTTGAGTCTTTATTAAATGCCTGATCATATATTTCAAATACCTTACTATCATCTGCTAATTTATAATCAATCATAGCTTGAGCTTTTATGGCTAAAATCTTACCAACTTCACTCACACCTCTCTTACTTTTTGGAAAAAAGGTTAACCATTCATCATATAAATTAATCAAATCTTCCTTAAACTCGTCTTTAGCATTACCTTCAGAATTTTTTATAAAAGACTTCAACATTCTTTCTCCTAAAACATATATAGCAGAATTGATATCAGGACACTCGTTTTTTAAATCTAACCAAGGTTGGTATGCTTCTTTATAGTTTTTAACTTTTGCATATTCAGCAAAAATTGAAAGATTTGAAAAACATTCTTCTTTGGACTGAGAAAAAACAGTAAATGAAAATAAAAATGTAAGACTAAAAAGTGTAATTTTTTTCATAATAATCTATTCTTTGTTTTTACAGGAAATCAAAAACGATGCCTAATTTATTAATTGTATTTGTTTTTTACAAACCAAAGATCACTTAATGACATTCCTAATCTAACACTGAAAAAGTTTTCTTGAATTAAACCGGCATTAGTAGTTCCTCTTTTACCAACTTCAAAACCCAAATTAACACTAGAAAATCCTTGAAAAGGAATCCCAAATCCAAAATTAAATCCAACTTCTTTTATAGACTGATTATCTATTTGAAGTCCTGTATCTTCAACTCTCAATCCAGCTCTATAAACAAGTCTACTAAAAAAATTAGTAAATGAATCATATTTAGGAATATAAAAGCCACCAAAAGAGAATTTAGATCCTTTTTTAAATTCAACATTATCAAGCTCAAATAATTTGTTATTTAGTCCTCCTCCATCAACTAACTTATACTCAGCACCAACAAACCATTTAGTGTCAACTCCTAATCCTAATCCAAAAGTTTGAAATTTAGGAACTGTAATTTCTGTTTTTTCTAAATTCATTGCTCCTAAATCAATTATCTCTTCATCACCACCATACTGATTGGTTAATGAATATGTAGATAAAGTTTGTGTATTATTAGATCCCAATTCAAATTTTTGACTGGATATGTAAGTAGCATGTAATATTAACTTATTTGAAATTTTTTCTCTAAACAGTAAAGAATAAACATTATTTAAACCACTTAAAGAAGAATTACTTTCAAGTCTAGTAGCCAGCTCAACATCCTCTAAAAATCGAGTAGTTATATGATTTAAATTTCCAAATTCATAGTTAGTTGTCAACCCAACACTAATCTTATCAAAAAGTTTAAATCCAAAAGAAAAAAAAGCAGTATTAACACCACCTTCTCCTCTGTATCGATCGATTACATTTGGAATAACAGTTTCATCTGTACTTTCTAAAAGATATCCAACTGATGTTTGAGGAATTACTCCGAAAGCAAAAGTAAAATGCTTTGTTGGAATACCAACGGCCAAATAATTCACATTCGAACTATTTGAATTTTCATTCGCATTTTCAGATTTAAAAGTTAAATTATCGTACGTTATTCCTAGTGAATAATTAACTCTTTTAAGTTCAGATAAGGAAGCGGGATTTGTTAAATTTAAATTAATACTATCTGAATAAACACTTAATCCAGCCATTGATCTATTATCAATTGAACCTTTAAAAGTACTAGTCCCTACTCCATAAAAAGAATAAGGTGAAGAGGTGCCTGACTGAGAATAATTATTAAAAGTAATTACTGATAATAAGATAGTAAATAAAAAGTTTTTCATTATTTGATGTTTATCTCTAAAAGATAGTTTAATCCTTTAAGAAGGAAATTTTGATCAGCAAAGATGGTATTTTTTATCTTCTTGAGCAAAAAATTAGAGTCGCCTCCTGTTAAAATTATCCTAATGTTTTTAAACCTTTCTTGGTACTGATTAATTATACCATCGATTTCAGAGACAACTCCATTTACAATACCTGATTTAATGGAACTATCAGTATCATCACCTATTAATTTATTGTCATGATTAATTGTAGACAAAGGAAGATTAGATGTTTCTGAATTTAAAGATTTAAATCTCATCTGTATTCCAGGTGAAATTCCACCCCCTAAATACTCATTTTTACTATTTTTAAAATCATATGTAATGCAAGTTCCTGCGTCAATAATTAATACATTTTCATTTGAAAAATCAATTGCTGCTGCACTTACAAGCGCAATTCGATCATGACCTAATGTATTTTTAGTTTTGTATAAATTAATGAATGGTAAATCAGTAGTTTCGTTAATAGAAATTAAATTAGAATTGATTTTTAAAAAATCTAAAATATTTTTATCAATAGTTGAAACATTAGATATAATAGAATTATCAATAACATTATTTTTAAAAAGATCTGAAATAATATTTAAGGATTGATTTGAGTAAATAAATTTATTGGTCATTACGTTTTTATCAAAAAGCGCAACTTTGAGTGAAGAATTTCCTAAATCTATAACTAAATTCAATTTATTTGTATTTATGTCAAAAATAAACAAGATTTATTAAATGATTTTTTGCTTCTCTAATAAAAGAATATATATTTGCTCTTGCAAAAAAAAAGCAATGGTACCTTAGCTCAGTTGGTAGAGCAAAGGACTGAAAATCCTTGTGTCCCTGGTTCGATTCCTGGAGGTACCACAAAAGTCTCTATTTATAGAGACTTTTTGCTTTTACGCTATTCTTAGGTAATTAAATTTCCTTCTTCATCCCACTGGGCTACATCGTTTCTTTTTGTTTGATCTACACACTTATCTAGCCACTCTTTATCGTAAGATAATCCATACTTATCCAAAACATCTTGAGGAACTCCATCCCAAACATTTGGAGTATTCCCTTTATATCCTAACTCTTTAATACCAACTTTTGAAGTGTAATAACCTGTCATGGTTAAATTTCTAAACAAAGAAAACCATTTGATATCCTCACTTTGCTCAGAATTAGACAATTCTGGATCTGGAAAAGCCATTAAATCTAGAATTGATTTTTGCTGATTTTCATCACAATCAATAAATACTTTCTGAAATTTTTTATTTGAATGTTGATTTAAGGCAACTAAACCCTCTTTTAAAGGCTTTTCATAACTTGGTATGTCTTTAGCCATGAACTCAATTAACTCGGGAACTTCTGCGTCATTAACAGATCCAAATTCATTAGGTGGAAGTATTAAATTACTAATTTCAGAAATTAATTTCATTTGATTATTAGTAAAACACTTTTTTGAAAAAAGTAATTTATCATACTCTTTTTCAGAGGGTGTTCTACCATAATTAAACTTTTTTAAAGAATTTGCTACTGTTTCACTATCAACTCCAGAAACGCAGCCCTGCAATAAAACTCCTACTCCAATAGAACCAAATACTAATGATTTTAAACTATCTCTTCTGTCCATACATTAAAAATTTTGTTTTTTAAACTGATCTACAATATAATCTGATGTTCTCCATGCTAAAGCCATAATTGTCCAGGTTGGGTTTTTATCTGCTTGAGAAACAAAAGGGCCGGCATCCACTACAAATACATTTGAAACATCATGTAATTGTTCAAATTCATTAACAACAGAGGTTTTTGGATCACTTCCCATCCTTGTTGTTCCAACTTCATGAATTATTTCTCCTGGCTTTGTTAGGCCATAATTTCTGTCCTTTCCTGGCTTATCGCCCAAAGCAATAGCACCCATGTTATGAATAATTTCTTCAAAAGTATCTTGCATATGTTTTGCCTGATTTACTTCATGATTGGACCACTTATAATTAAATCTTAAAACAGGTACTCCAAACTCATCAACTTTATCTGGATCTATTTCACAATAATTACTTTCCATAGCAATTGATTCTCCTCTACCATCCATTCCTAAAACAGTACCGTAATATTTTCTCATATCTGTTCTTAACATATCTCCATAGCCACCAACCTTAATTCCAAAAAACTTATTTAAATCGTTTACATTAAATCCAGAGCCATAGGACGGAGCTCCCATTCCTCCCCAAACCTCTATATGATATCCTCTTGGGAAATTCAAATTTTTATTATCTAACCACCATGGTGAATATACATGCATTCCACCAACTCCGTCTTCATTGTAAATTTTTCTATCAACAAGCTCAGGCAAGAAAGCCATTCTCCCTCCGCCTGTTGAATCATGTAAATATTTACCAACAACATCGCTACTATTTCCTAATCCGTTAGGATGTTGCTCACTTTTAGAGTTTAATAAAATTCTAGCACTACTACAAGCAGAAGCTGCTAATACAACTACTTTAGCTTTTAATTTATATTCAGTTCTATCTTCTTTATTAATAAATGAAACTCCGGTTGCTTTACCTTCTTCATTAGTTGTAACTGTTCTAACCATTGAATTAACATATAAGTCTACTTGACCTCCATTATCTTGAGCTGGAAAAATCAAACATGAACCTGCTGAAAAATCTGCATAAACTGAACAGCTTCTCGCACATTGTCTACAATAGAAGCAAACACCTCTTTCATTATTTATTCTCTTAGTTAAAATAGAAAGTCGTGAAGGCATTACTTTTACACTACTTTTTCTAGCTCCCTTTATATAAAACAATTCGTGAAGTCTTGGTTTTGGAGGAGGAAGAAAAAACCCATCAGGATCATTGTATAGATTTTCTTTACTTCCAAAAACACCAATTAATTTATCAACTTTATCATAGTAAGGCTTAATATCATCGTATCCTATAGGCCAATCTTCACCAAGCCCGTCAATTGATTTTTTTTTGAAATCTTCAGGACCAAATCGCAATGAAATTCTTCCCCAATGATTCGTTCTTCCTCCTAACATTCTTGATCTAAACCATCTAAATTCAGTATCTCCTTTTTGTGTGTAAGGCTCTCCTTTAATATCCCAACCTCCATAAGCTTGATCAAAATCGCCAAATGGTCTTGTTGTACCTGCTCCTCTTCTTGGAGAGTCATACGCCCATTTCATTTGTGTCATTTGATCTGGATTTGCTGGATCGTAAAAAGGACCAGCTTCAACCACTGCTATTTTTAATCCGGCTTCAGATAGAATTTTTGTAGCCATTCCTCCTCCTGCACCTGAACCTACGATTATAACATCGTATTCTTTTGAATTTTCTTTGATTTGCATTATTGATTATTAAAGTTCTAAGATTTTTATATTTCTAAAAGATATTACACCTGGATGATCTTGTATACTAATTTTTCCTGTTTTAAATTTTCCAAAGTCACAATTTTGCCAGGGCTCTTGATCACAATTATTAAACTTAGTTGGCTCTACCATAGCATCCCATTCATCTCCACTCAAAGGAAATTCTACAATTTTTGTGCCATTATGAACAACCATCCCTTTATTAACATTATGATCAATTGTAATATCATAAGTATTCCATTCTCCCGCAGGATTTGTAACCCATTCTGAAGGGGCTACCATTCCATATAATGCACCTGCTTGTATTAATGGAGGATCAGGATTTGCAGGGTCTAAAATTTGAATTTCAGGACCAGTAACAAAAGGGTATTCGTATTTCTCATCCTCTTTCACTCCCCAAAAGAACCCGCTATTTGAACCAGGACTTACTTTCCATTCTAAATGAATTTTAAAGCTAGTGTATTCTTTATCACTAACTAAACTTTTATCTCCTTTGCCTTTTGCATTTGCAGATGTAAAGGTTAAAACACCGTCTTTAATATCCCAACCTGTTTTTTTACCATTATCTTGAAAATAATGCCATCCATCCATTGTGTTTTGCTGAATCAAAGAGACCCATTCACCATCCGTTTTTAATTCGTTGATTTTAGTCATTGGAATAGAATCGATGGATTTTTTATTACTGTTATTGCAAGATAAAATCAAAATTGATATAAATAATATTAGTATTTTTTTCATAATTTCTATTTTTTTTTAATTTATAATTCCCAACCGTTTCTTCTTATTCTACCAACAAATTGATTAGCTGGCTCAAAATTCGTTATTCTAGTATTTTCACCATCCCAAAGCAACTTCTTTCTCCCAATGAATTTATTCCCTTTTTTTAACATGTAACTTCTTAAAGCTAAATTTCCCATCAAAACAGTTTCAGTAAATGGTCCTGAATACTCAATTGGAGATGTAAGTTTCTTGTACTCGTCACTCCCATAACCACCCTTGCATGCATTAATCCACTCTTCATGATGAATATGATCAAGACCTTCTTTCTGAATTGAATCTGTTTTAAAATGTAATGTTTCTTTACCTTTTCTGTAAAGTTTTGGGTTCAAGCCATATACTCCACAGCTGATTACTCCTTTATCTCCAATCATAATAACTCCATTTGTATTTCCTTCTTCTCCCAAATAATCATCTGCAGGAATTATTTCCGGTCTTGGTGGAATAATTCCCCCATCCATCCAGATCAACTCAACATTAGAACCCGTTTTACTTGTCTTATCAAAATGTAAGGTAATTATTGAAGCTGCAGGTGGACCTTCAGGATAATAATTAGCGGTCCAAATTTTTTCATAAATATTAGCCACACTACATTCGACATCTTTTGGATAACCTAATTCTAATGCCTTATATGGTGCATCTAAAACATGACAACCCATATCGCCTAAAGCTCCAGTTCCGTAGTCCCACCATCCTCTCCAATTGAATGGGTGAAATTCCGGTCTATATCCTCTGTATTGAGCTGGCCCTAACCATAAATCCCAATTTAAATTCTCTGGTTTTGATGTAGTTGGCTTCGGCATTTCAAATCCTTGAGGCCAAACGGGTCTATTAGTCCAAGAATACACTTTGCTAATTTTACCAATAGATTTATTATTAACCCATTCTTTTATTTTATTAACTCCTAAACTAGACCCCCCTTGATTACCCATTTGAGTTACTACTTTATTTTTTTTCGCGGTTTTAGTTAAAATTCTAGCTTCCTCAATATTATGTGTCAAAGGCTTTTGAATATAGACATGCAATCCCCTGTTCATTGCATTATTTCCAATAATTCCGTGTGTATGATCTGGCGTACTAATAGTTACAGCATCTAAATCTTTTTCTTTATCTAACAGTTCTCTGAAGTCAAGATAAAAATTTGCATTGGGATATTTTTTTCTTGATTTCAAAACTCCATGTGAACCATCAGGATGCACATCACATAAAGCAACTACTCGTTCTTTACTGGCCCATTTGTCCCTAATATCTCCACCCTTTCCTCCAGATCCAATTGACGCTATTAGCATTTGATCACTTGGTGATATGTATCCATTTCCACCTAAAACGTTTCTAGGAACTATGAAAATACCTGATCCAATAATAGATGATTTTTTTATAAAGTTTCTTCTAGAGTTTTTTTTCATTAAATTGATGATTTTAATTATAATTACTATAGTTTAAATTATGAAGAATTTTTTTATTTGTTTGACAATTGGTTTAATTTTTTCACAACAATTAGCTCAATCGCAAGAAATAGAAGACAAAAATGTATTAATTGTCTGGGGAGGTTGGGAAGGACACAATCCGAAACTATTTTCTGATATTGTTGAAGACTGGTTAATAAAAAATAATGCAAATGTCACTATTAGTCACGGTTTAGATCCTTACTCAGACATTGAATATCTTATGAAATTCGATCTTATAATACAATCAGTAACCATGAGTGAGATTTCAACTCAGCAAGAAAAGAACCTGGTTAAAGCCATTAGAAGTGGAGTTGGGTTTGCCGGAGCTCACGGAGGACTTATAGATTCCTTTAGAAATAATACAGCATATCAATTTATGACTGGAGGACAATGGGTTGAACATCCTGGCGGAATGGTAAAATTTAAAGTAAAACTTGTTGAAGATAAATTTAATGAAGGAATCAAAGACTTTGAAATATATACAGAGCAATATTATCTACATTTTGATCCAAATGTTGAGGTTCTTGCTACTACAAGTTTTAATGGAACAAATTATCCTTGGATTAAAGGGGTTGAAATGCCTGTTGTTTGGAAAAAAAATTACGGAAAAGGAAAAGTATTTTATATATCATTAGGACACGATCCTAACGAATTCAAAAGATATAAAGAAGCATGGGAACTGCTAACAAGGGGATTTATTTGGGCCAGCTCAAACTAAAAAGAATTTAAGTTTACAACCTCTTGTTTTTTCAATAACCTCCATTTTCCTCTTGGGAGATCTTTTTTTGAAAGTCCAGCAAGCATCACTCTGTCAATTGATATAATTTGGTGATTATATTTTTCAAATAAATTTAATATACTTGATGTTCTATTAGTTCTAACTTCCAATCCTAATTCATTTTTTAACCCGCCACTTACATAATCAATAGAAATTATTTCAATATTATTACTGTCTAAAGAATTTTTTATGGAATTTAAATCCTCATTAGAAATATTATCTTTCAATTTAATGTGGAACAACTGTTTGAAAGAGCCAAACTTTTTAGAAATAATATTATTAAAATCATTGTCATTTGAAATTAAAACTAATCCGGAAAATTGCTTAACTGTAATTTGTACAGGGTTTAAGTTTAATGCATTTAGTGACGAAAACAGGTTTAAAACATTTTTTTTACCGGAGATATTGAAGTCAAAATCAATAGGTTTATTTAAAAGTAAATACTGGAAATCATAAGGGAAAATTATTTTTCCATCAACTTTAACTTCATCATCTATAGATACTTTTGATCCTAACTTAATAACTAACTTATTATTCACATAAACTCTTCCGCTAGTAATATAATCGTCAGCTTCCCGCCTTGTACATAAGCCAGAATTTGAAACATATTTATTTAATCTTACTAGTTGATTTTCCATATTTTTAAATTCCATGCAATATTATGCTAAATAAACCCAAAACGATTAAAAGTTTTAATGAATTGTGTAGGTATTGGTAATTTACTTTAGAATTACTGTTCCACACTAGGTAATTAAAAAATACAAAGAAAAAATAATTGAAATAATAAAAATATTTCATGTAGGACAGTTCGTAAGAAACTAATATTAAATAACAAACTATTAGAACTATAGCAGAACAAAAAGAAATATAAACCTTAGAAACTTTTTCTCCATATTTAACTGGGATAGTCAAGTAATTTAATGTAAAATCTCCAATAAAATTTTGAAGGTCTTTAATAACTTCTCTTATTAAAACAATTAAAAATAAAAATAACGCATGTGAAAAGATCTCATTAGAATAATTTTTGTAGTATAAAATAATAGCGAAAAAAGGGGTAATCGCCAATACTACTGAAAACACATTTCCAACAAATGGATACTTACTAAGTTTAATTGAGTAAATTATGATTCCAATAATATAAATACTAAAAAAAAACAAAGCTTTTAAGGAAACCAAAAAAGCTAATATCAATGTAATAATATTTAAAAATACATAAACAACTAGCTTGGTTCTTCCCGAAATTTCCTTTTCTAATGTAGTTTTTAAAGGTCTATTAATTAGATCTTTTTCAGAATCAAATACATTATTTATAATATAACCTGCTGAAATTGAAAAAGCTGATGAAAAAATAATCAACCAAATATTGAGATCAGAAACAACTTCAATAATACTATTATTTTCAGAGAGAATATAAATTGATGAAATAAATTGAGCAATTATAATAAAGAGGATGTTATAACCTCTAACAACTGAAAACAAACTTAAAATTTTAAATAACAATCTCTTATTTAAAGAAAAAAAAGACATTAGATATTATAAACTAATTCTAACTTATAATCAGAAAGAGATTCCTTGGCTTTTTGAAAATCCTTAGAAAAACCTAAAATATATCCGCCTCCTCCTGAACCACATAATTTTAAAAAATAATCATCAGACTCAATACCTTTTGCCCATAATTGATGAAAATCTTTTGGAATCATTGGTTTAAAATTTTCTAAAACTACTTTAGATAAAGTTTTCATATTGACAAACAGGGAATTAAAATCGCCATTCAAAAAATCATCTACACAGTTGTCAGTTGTTTTAATAAAATTTTCTTTAATTATTTTATTATAATTTTTATTTTTCATTGATTTGAAAAATAAATCTACCATTGGAGCAGTCTCACTAGATATACCACTATCTAACAAGAACACAGCACCCTTACCATTAGAGGACTGAGAAGGTATTCCGGTTGTTTCAATTTCGTTTTTAGAGTGTATTAAAATTGGTAAACTTAAGTAACTATTCAAAGGATCTAAACCTGAAGATTTTCCGTGAAAAAAAGATTCCATTCTTGAAAAAATATTTTTCAGGATTAAAATTTTGGGCTTAGTTAAGTTTTCTAAAACTGTAATTTTATTTAATGCATATCTATCATAAAGTGCCGCAACAAGAGCACCACTACTTCCTACTCCGTAACCCTGAGGGATAGAACTATCGAAAAACATACCCTTTTTTAAATCTTCCTCTAGTTTATCAAAATCAAACTCAACTACAGATTTATCAATTTTTGTTAAAAAATTTTTAAAATCAATAAGGTTACTATTAGATTCTTTTACATTTTTATTTTCGAAACTTCCGATTTTAAAACCACCTTTAAAAAAATTATATGGAATTGATAAACCTTTTGAATTTTTAATTATACCGTATTCACCAAACAATAATATTTTAGAATAAAACAAAGGTGCTTTCATATAGCAAAATTATAATTTATTTGGTCCAATACCAACATGATCGTTTATAAACTCACCATTTTGACAAAATCTAGAAAGATTATTTGAAATAAATTCCTGAACCACAGTAAAGTTTTCCTTAGGGTATAACAAATGAATATTAGCACCTGCATCTAAAGTAAAACAAACTTTATAGTTTGTATTCTTTCTAAAATTCCAAATTTCATTAATAATCTCTAAAGTATTTGGTTTAATAAGGATATAATAAGGACTAGAGGTCATCATCATAGCATGTAAAGTCAACGCTTCTGTTTCTACAACGCTAACAAAAGTGTCTAGATCTCCTGAAATTAAAGAATCGTTTAAAAGTGTTAGGTTTTTATGAGCTTGAACTAACCTGTCATCTGAAAAGGAATGGTCATTCATTAAACTGTGTCCTACTGTACTAGAAATATGTTTTTTCCCCTTATCAACTAACAAAACAGTGTCTTGAAAATTTTTAAAATTATCATGTAATTTTTCTTCATATTTGACAGCATAAAAATTAGAACTTTTTTTAAAAAAATCATTTTCTCCCCATATTGCTAATGGACCAAAAACACTCCTAGAAGCACTGCCTGACCCAAGTCTTGACAAAAAAGATGCTTTATTAAAAAAATATTCTGAACTAATTTTTGAATTTATTTTTTTTTCAATATCCATTACACATAATGAAAGAGCACTGTATGCAGATGCAGAAGATGCAATTCCACTACTGTGAGGAAATGAATTTTTTGTTTCAATTGTTAATTTTAAATCTAATAAGTAAGGGCAGTAAACTGCAATTCTTTTGAAAAATATATTTAATTTTTCTTCAAAGGAAACCTCTCTTTTACCTTCAAAAAATAATTTAAATTCACATACACTACTAGATTTTTTTAATGGTTCGTATTTAACAATACAATCAGTATAACAATTAGACAATGTGAAACTTAAAGACGCGTTTAAAGGGATTTGAATATCTTTTTTTCCCCAATATTTTATAAGTGCGATATTACTTGGTGACTTCCAACCTGATTGCCCGCTAACATTTTGAATATCTGTTAAATGAAATTTAAATATGTTATTCATTAATTAATTGTCTTTATAATTGAATTGTCAGACTTCTTTCTAGAACCATCAAAACCCTGAACACCTGAAACTGTTGTGTATTTTAAAATATTTTTTTTATTGGGATTTATAATTTTTAAGGCAGATTGACACATTAATGTAGCTTCGTGAAACCCACATAAAATTAGTTTTAATTTACCTGGGTAAGAATTTATATCTCCAATTGCAAAAACACCTGGAATATTAGTTTGATAATCTAAACTGTTATTTACAACAATAGAGTTTTTAGTTAACTCTAATCCCCAATTTGATATGCTTCCTAATTTGGGTATCAAACCAAATAATGGAATAAAATAATCAGTACTAATAGTCTTTTCAATATCTAAATGTTTTAAGACTATACTTTCTAACTTGTCTTTTCCATTCAAACTAATTACTTCACTTGGCGTAATTACATCAATTATAGATTGATTTTTTAAATTCTGGACCTTTTCTACTGAATCAATAGCACCTCTAAATTCATTTCGTCTGTGAACCAGAGTAACTTTTTTTGCAATTTTTGAGAGCTCAATAGTCCAATCCAAAGCAGAATCTCCACCACCTGAAATTACAATATTTTTATTTTTAAATATTTCAGGATTTTTAACCATATACTCAACTCCGTTATCTTCAAAGTTTGAAATGTTTTGTATTGGAGGTTTTCTTGGTTCAAAACTACCTAATCCACCCGCAATTGCAACTACCTTAGCATTATGTATTTTTCCTGTATTTGAAATCACATCAAAGGAACCATCTTCATTTTTAATCAATTTTTCAGCTCTTTGACCCAAACTATATCCTGGACTAAAAGGTTTGATTTGTTCTAATAAATTATCAATAAGATCACCTGCTAAGACTTCTGGCATTCCAGGAATATCATAAATTGGTTTTTTTGGATATAATTCAGCACATTGACCCCCTGGTTGAGCTAACGCATCAATAATATGACATTTTAATCCAAGTAAGCCTGCTTCAAACACAGTAAATAAACCAACTGGACCAGCACCAATTATTAAAATATCAGTTTCAATTCTATTCATTAATCAATATTTATGACCTCTTCAATTTGAGGAGCAAATTTTTTAATAGTCAATTCAACTCCATTTTTAAGCGTCATTTGATTAACAGAACAACTTACACAATTCCCTAATAATTTTACTTTGACTACATTTTTAACAATTGAAATTAATTCAATATTTCCGCCGTCAGATTCTAAAAATGGTCTAATTTCATTTAAACCTTCTTCAACTTTTTCTTTTAATAAATCTTTTTTCATATGATATTATTTTTGACTTAGACAACCAGACATTGTGGTAATTCTAACTATTTCAGTTTCAGGTAATTCCTTATTTCTAATTATCAGTTGAGACAACATATTTTTAGAAACCTTATTAAATATATTTTCAGAAATGGTATTCTCTTGCATTGCAGCTGGTCTTCCAAAATCAGCAGCTTCTCTTACACTTTGAATAATTGGAATTTCTCCTAAAAATGGAATGTTTAAATCCGATGATAAATTTTTTGCACCCTCTTTTCCAAATAAATAATATTTATTTTCCGGAAGTTCTTCAGGGCTAAAATAAGCCATGTTCTCAATAATACCTAAAACAGGAACATTTATATTTTCTTTTTTAAACATTGACACTCCTTTACGAGCATCATTTAATGCTATTTTTTGAGGAGTACTAATAACAACAGCTCCAGAAATTGGTAAAGATTGCATTATACTTAGATGAATGTCTCCTGTTCCAGGTGGCAAGTCAACTAAAAGAAAATCTAAAACACCCCAATCAGCATCAAATATCATTTGATTCAAAGCTTTAGAAGCCATTGGGCCTCGCCATATTACTGCCTGATCAATTTTAGTAAAAAAACCAATTGATAAAATTTTCACATTATAGTTTTCAATTGGTTTCATTTTGGATTTACCATTTACATCCACAGCTAATGGTTTTTGACCAGAAACATCAAACATTTCTGGAATTGATGGACCGTAAATATCAGCATCTAAAATTCCAACCTTAAATCCCATTTTAGATAATGAAACAGCAAGATTAGCAGTTACTGTAGATTTTCCAACCCCACCTTTTCCTGATGATATTGCAACAATATTAGAAATGTTTTCAATTTTTTTTGTTGAATTAAATATAGTAGGTTCTTTTTCTGAAATCAATATGAAGTTAATTTTAACGTCAACATCAAAATCTATATTATTTTCAATAGCAGCTATAATTTTTCTTTTTATTGTATTTTTAGCCTGTAGAGTTGGTTTTAAAATTTCCAAATCAATAATAATTTCTTTGTCAAAAACTACTATGTTTTTAACCGATCCATTACTTATAATGTCCTCTTTATTACTTTCAAAGTGAACATTACTTAAGATTTCAGAAATTTGATTTTTTGTTAACATCAATATTTAAAATGATTCTAAATTGCAAATATACTATTCTAATTCTTTATTTGGATCCCAAAAAAATAATTTAAAATCATGAATTTGATCATTTTTAATTATTAAACCTTCGCTTTCTAAAAGTTGTTTCATAAGATTTATTCCAAAAAAGTGTTTTTTTCCAGTTAACAATCCTATTCTATTAACAACTCTGTGTGCAGGAATATCTTTATTTATATGCGAAGCGTTCATAGCCCAACCGACAACTCTAGCACTTTTGGCAGATCCTAAATATTTAGCAATAGCTCCGTATGTAGTAACCTTTCCAAATGGAATTTTTTTAACTACAGTATAAACTTTTTCAAAAAAATCTGATTTATTTTTTTTAATCATTGAAGCTAAAACTTAAATAAGTGATTTTTTTATCAACTTTTAAATAAATGCTTTCATAATGGGTCTGAATATTAACTACTTCATCAGGTGCATTTTTATTTTTATATACATCATGGTTTGAAAATAATGGCTTGATTGACATGCCTTCTAAAAGTCCAAGTGTGTAACCATGAAGGAATTCACTATCTGTCTTTAAATGCATTATTCCGCCAGGCTTAAGAATATTCTTGTATAAAGAAAGAAAATTTGGGTTAGTTAATCTATGCTTTCGTCTTTGAAATTTAATTTGAGGGTCTGGAAATGTTAACCATATTTGATCGATTTCATTTGTGTTAAAAATATAATTTAAAAGTTCTATTTGAGTCCTAATAAAAAATACATTACTAAATTTTGATTCAACTGCAGTTTTAGCACCTCTCCAAAATCTAGCTCCTTTAATATCAATTCCAATAAAATTTTTATTTGGGTTCAGTTTGGCTAAATTAATAGTGTATTCTCCTTTTCCACACCCAAGTTCAACAATAATTGGATTTGTGTTTTTAAAAACTAATTTATTCCAATTACCAAGAAATTTAAATTTTTTGGTAATTAATTCATCTCTTGAAGGTTGAATAACATTCTGAAAACTATCGTTTTCAATAAATCTTTTTAGTTTGTTTTTACTTCCCAAAATCTGTTATTTTTGAAAGGTTAATTTAATTATTATTAATTAGATTTTTCTAGTGAAAAAGAAAATTCAGATCCTATTCCAAAATCACTCTCGACGTAGATTTTTTCATTATGTGCGTCAATAATATGTTTGACAATTGCAAGCCCTAATCCAGAACCACCTGTTGTTCTATTTCCCGAGTTATCTATTCTATAAAATCTCTCAAATAACCTTTCAAAATGTTCTTTTTTTATTCCATTACCATTATCAGTAATTCTGACAATTAATTTATTTTCAATAATATTTTCAATAGATACTTCGGAAGTTCCATCTTCTCTGCCATATTTTATAGAGTTTTCAATTAAGTTAGTTAGCACTTGATGTATTTTTTCTTGATCTGCAAAAACATTAATTTTTTTACTTTTTTTGTCTAAAATCAAACTTATATTTTTCTTGGAAGCTTGAATTTCTAACATTTCAAAAACATTATTAATAATAGAATTGATATTAAAATTTGTAGGGTTAATTTTCAAATCATTAGATTCCAACTTAGTAATTAAATCTAAGTCTTTAACAATAAATATTAACCTTTCTATAGCTTTTTCAGCTATTTTTAAATATTTCAAATTAACGTTTTCGTCCTTTAAAGCACCATCGATTAAAGTCAATAAATAACTTTGAGAGGTAAATAAAGGGGTTTTTAACTCGTGTGCAAGATTTCCAATAAAATTTCTTCTAAAGTTTTCTTTTTCCTGCATTGATTTAATCTCTGTTTGACTTTCTTTAGAATAATTTTTTAATTGCTCTACTAAGTCTTCCATGTTAGTCGAAATTAACTTTTGTTCACTAATTTCTTTTTCAGGGATTAATTGTCCTAATATATCTTTTACTTTTTTTGATACAAAAAATTTAATGTAAAGAGTTGTAGATATACCTGAAACAAAGAATAATAAGGAAAAAAGAAAAAAATTATTAAAGAAATTTATACTGTTTTCATTATTAAAACTAAAAAATAAGTTAACAGTTACAATCACTATTAGACTCAGTGTAATCGAGAATAAAAAAGATCTAAATTTTATTTTATTAAATGATGACATAATCTATTGAACAAACTTATATCCTACACCTTTTACGGTCTTAAAATACAAATCTCCTATTTTTTCTCTTAATTTTCTAATATGTACATCAATTGTTCTGTCTCCAACAATAATTTCTGATCCCCAAACCTTATTCATTATATCATCTCTGGTAAAGACACTACCTGGTTTTGATCCTAAAAGAAAAAGTAATTCAAATTCTTTTTTTGGAAGATTGATTTCAATATTATCTTTTATAATTAAAAACTTATTTCGATCAATTACAAAATCATTCAAAATTATGATTTGTTGATCATTATTATTTACATTAATTCTTTTAATTATAGAAGCTATTTTTTTAAGTAAAATTTTTGGCTTCACAGGTTTTGAAATATAATCATCGGCACCTGCATCAAAAGCAGATAGTTGAGTATAATCTTCGTTTCTAGCGCTTAAAAAAATAACTCTTGTATTAACTAAGGAAGGAATTTTCTTTAATAATGAACAGGCTTCAACACCACCCATTTCAGGCATCATAACATCGAGCAATATAATTTCAGGTAGAAATAATTTGGCTTTTTTTACACACTCTTTTCCATTTGACGCGCTTTTAACTTGATATCCTGCCAAAGATAGATTGTAACTTAAAATCTCAACAATATCTGGATCATCATCAACCACTAAAATTTTTGGAATTTTTGACATAATTATTTTAAATCAAATTTAAATATTTAGAATATAATATTTCCTTTTATTAACAATAACTTAATATTAATGTAATTGTTTCTTGATTTAATTAAATTTGAAAAAAATAAATTGTTCAAATTAAATTCAACATATAATTTTAATCAAAAAGCAATTGAGATTTTCAATTTTCAATATAACAATAATAGTGTCTACTCTCAATATTGTAAATTAATTAATGTTAATGCGAAATCGATTAAAAAAATAAAAGATATACCATTTTTACCAATTCAATTTTTTAAAAACTATACAGTTTCATCATATAATAAACACACTCATTCGTTTAAAAGTAGTGGCACTGGAGGTAAAAGAAGTGTACATCATATAAAAGATATTAATATTTATATTGAAAGTTTTACACAATGTTTTGAAGAAAATTTTGGTTCAATAAATAATACTGTATTTTTAGGCCTTCTCCCATCTTATATTGAACAAGGTAATTCTTCTTTGATTTATATGGTAGATTATTTAATCCAAAAATCAAATAGAAAAGAAAGCGGGTTTTATTTAAATGATTATAAAAAATTATATGATTTAATACTAAAGCTTGAGAAATCAGAAAAAAAAATAATTCTTATTGGAGTTAGTTATGCTTTGCTTGATTTTATAGATAATTTTTCGTTGAAGACTAAAAACCTAGTTATAATTGAAACTGGAGGAATGAAAGGAAGAAGAAAAGAAATTACAAGAGAAGAACTTCATGATAAACTTAAAAGAGGATTTAACTCTAATAATATTAAATCTGAATATGGAATGACTGAACTTCTTTCTCAAGCTTATTCAAATACAAATGGGATTTTTAAAAGTCCCCCTTGGCTGAAAATATTAGTTAGAGAAATTAACGATCCATTGTATGTTAAATCTCATGGAAAAGGTGCTCTGAATTTTATAGATTTAGCTAATGTAAATTCTTGCTCTTTTATAGCTAGTGATGATATAGGTGAAGTTTACAGAGATTCATCATTTAAAGTTTTAGGAAGATTGAGTAATTCTGAAATTAGAGGATGTAATTTGATGTTTAATTAAAAGAAATTAAATAATAATTTTTCTTTCCTCTTTGAGCTAAAATATATTTTTCGCAAATTAAATTCTCTTTGCTAATAACGTATGATGAATCTACTTTTTCTTTATTAATTGAAATTGAATTTTGTTTCAAAGCTCTAATTATTTCAGATTTTGAGGACAAAAACTCAGCCTTATGAAGAAAATCTTGAACAGAGGAAGATTTCTCAATTTCTTTGAACGAAATATTTATACTTGGCACGCCTTCAAAAATATCTAAAAATGTTTTTTCATCTAGATTATTTAAATCTTCAGACGTAGATTTACCAAATAAAATATTTGTTGCAGTTATCGAATTCTTTAAATCAAGATCAGAATGAACTAATTTTGTTAAAAATTCTGCAATTGTATTTTGAAGAAATCTTTGGTGAGGGGCCTCATCATGTTTTTTTATAAATTTATTAATGTCATCAATAGTGTAGAAAGTGAAAATTTTGATATATTTTTTCGCATCATCATCAGAAATATTAAGCCAATATTGATAAAATTTATAAGGTGATGTTTTATCCCTATCTAACCATACATTGCCGTCTTCTGTTTTTCCAAACTTAGTTCCATCTGCTTTTGTGATTAAAGGGCAAGTAAGGGCATAAGCCTTTTTTCCTGACTTTTTTCTTATTAGTTCAACTCCACTAGTTATGTTCCCCCATTGGTCACTTCCACCCATTTGAATTAAACAATTCTTTTTTGAAAATAAATGATAAAAATCATAAGCCTGAATTAACTGATATGAAAATTCTGTAAAAGACATACCTATTGTAGAATCCTTACTTAACCTTTTTTTTACTGATTCTTTTGCAATCATGTAATTTACAGTAATATACTTTCCAGTGTCTCTAATAAAATCAATTAGATTAATATCTTGAAACCAATCGTTATTGTTGCATAAAACAGCAGAGTTTTGATTATCCGAATCAAAATTTAAAAATTTAGACAATTGTTTATGTATACCCTTTATGTTTTTATCTAAATCATCTTGACTTAATAAGTTTCTCTCGTTAGATTTTCCAGATGGATCTCCTATCATTCCAGTTGCTCCACCAACCAAAACAATGGGTTTGTGACCACATTTTTGAAAATGCATTAAAATTAAAATTTGAACCAAACTACCAATATGAAGAGAATCAGCTGTAGGATCAAAACCAATATATCCAGAACATGATTTTTCTAGTAACTGATCTTCACAACCAGGAATGGAATCTTGAAGCATTCCTCTCCATTCTAATTCTTTAATAAAGTTTTTTGACACAATTTAAATTTTAACAAATATATATCTCTTGTCTCTAAGAAAAAAGTAAACCAAAAAATAGTATTTTTACATTATGATATTAGTAACTGGAGGAACTGGACTTGTAGGTTGTCATTTACTTTATTCTCTTGTAAAAGAAAATAAAAAAGTAAGAGCCTTACACAGAGAAAATAGTAAAACTGACAGTGTAAGAAAGGTTTTTTCTTATTACTCTAAAGATTATAAAAAATTATTTGATAAAATTGAATGGATTGAAGGAGATATCAATGACATAACAAGTCTTGATATTGCTTTTAAAAATGTTAATGAGATATATCATTGTGCAGCTTTTATTTCTTTTAGCAATCAAGATTTAAACGCTATGAAGAAAATTAATGTTGAAGGAACTGCAAATATGGTTAATTGTTCTATTGACAAAAATATTAGTAAATTTTGTTATGTAAGTACAATTGCAGCAGTTGGAGAAAGAAAAAATATGGCGATTGATGAAGAATGTAAGTGGAAAGAAAATAAAAACCCTTACTCTAAAACAAAATATGATGCAGAATTAGAAGTCTGGAGAGGAATATCTGAGGGCTTAAACGCTGTTATAGTTAATCCAGGTGTTATTATTGGAAGTGGGTTTTGGAAAAGAGGGAGTGGGGCTTTTATTACTCAAATAAGTAGAGGAATGAACTACTATCCACCTGGCAAAACAGGATTTATATGTGTTAAAGATGTAGTAAAAATAATGAGAGAATTAATGGACAAAAATATTTTTTCCGCAAGATTTCTTCTTGTTGCTGAAAACTGGACTCAAAAAGATTTTATTTTTTCGGTTTGTAATAATTTAAATTTAAAGTCCCCAAAAAACAAAGCAAGTAAAAGTTTAATGACAATTGGACTTATCTTAGATGGTGCTAGAAGCTTTTTTTTAAATAAAAGAAGAAGACTAAGTAGTGCCATTATTAAATCTAGTCATACTAAGAACGAATATTCAAATAATAAAATATCAACTACACTTGATTATAAATTTATTGGTGTTGAAAGTTCAATTAAGGAAACTTGTAAAAACTTTAAGGCTATTTAACTAATTTTAAAGAATCCATAATTTCTTTAGTTTCTTTATTTAGTTCTATTTCTATAGAATCTTTAATAAATCGCATTTTTTTTTGAAGCTCATTATAAATTTTTAAATATTGCTTTGGTTTTGATGAATAATATCTATTACTATTAACGAACTGTAAGCTATCTATGTTATGTTTTTTGTATAAAAATGTATCTTTTATATTATAATAATTTAAATCTGAATTATTTATGTAGGCTCTACTAGAATTAATAA
>Ga0233426_10000550_pt1 | contig 39501 bp, 39 predicted proteins | sample SI_118_April2016_6_FD_179875 | JGI IMG/M metagenome (GOLD analysis project Ga0233426, IMG submission 179875) | Seawater microbial communities from Saanich Inlet, British Columbia, Canada - SI_118_April2016_10_MG | ecosystem: Environmental > Aquatic > Marine > Inlet | place: Canada: British... | reverse complement strand
CCATGTCCTGATGAGCTTTCTTCGAAGTCACCAGTATCTAAGTAGAGTTCCATTTTATACTTTTCTATCTTATTATTCAACCATTTGTTTTCGAGCGTTTCTTTTCGAGCGTCCCACATGGGAGTCCAATCAATTCCCCACCAATCATCCTGCTCAACCTTCATGATTTCTTCTGCTTGCCTATCTATGTAGTAGCCAAGGTATCGACCACGGCTCTTACGGAACAGCTTCTTAAATGAGCAGAGAGCAGTCTCCATAGCGAAGAAATCGGCCTTGTCGGCAACGTGCGGATACTGCCGCCTTGTTTCTTCGAGCAATTCCTTAGCCTCTTCTTCTAACTGAGCAACGCAAGATTTATCTAATTTGAGATCAACCCAATGATCTTTGCCTACAGCATAACACATACCGTTACGATGAGAACGAGACCCGCTTTGGTCGTGGAACCAAAGTCCATCGACTTCAATAGGGACATCACAACATTGCTTCAGCGTTTGCATATAAAACCAAGAGGTGTATCGACCAAATTTATGCCAGCTGTTAACCTCGTCCCAGAGCGTGTAAAAGTTGCTAACCTTGTCCTCAGTAAACCCAGCAGTAAGGGCTTCACGCTGAGATCGATCGCCAACCCAGTTCTTATATGACATAAATTGATCAGCCAAGTGTCCTTTGTTCCACTTAGTGTCTGTTTGGTATCTCAATCGTTTGTAATTCTCGTTATTCCACTCTTTCAATCGCTCAACGCCAACCAGATGCATATCAGGAAACTCGTTCCAAATTACGTAAGAAGTAGGCCAGTAGTAGGTGTTGCCATACAACCAAGCCAACCAGAGCCGTTGCTCCTTGTTGTACTCAAATCTGTCGAAGAAATAATTGGTCATAAACAAGGCAGAATCGCAGTCTTCGATTTCAAGGCTACGGCCGAACCATCTAACAAATGTTTCTTGTCTAGTCATATTATAAAAAGAATTCCAATGTGGAGGTTGATTGTTCTTCTAACGAATCTCTCAGCCAGTAATCACCAACAGCTTCGATTGCTTGCTGAACTACTGCCGTTTTCTTTACTCCGAATCCGTGGGAGTCGGGGCTTTCCTTTCGTAGAAGTTGTAATACTTTTGGGTCTTTTGGTAACGCGAGCGTAGGGTCTTTTAGTGCCAGCTCTCTGAACGTAGTTTGTTCGTGTATGTTGGGGAACAATGGTTGGTCGGAACGGAGTGAGCCAGAAGGATCAATTGCCCAGAACACCAAACCATTACGTTTGTGCCATGTTATACTAGAAGGAGTACAAGAAATCTTCAACCGTTCCATGCCGGACTCGCAAGCTGTTGTCATAACACGCTCCCAGATCTCGGAAGCGTAGCCCATACCTTCGTTTCCTTCTAATGTAACAATTTCATAGAGATTAACATATCTCGATCTTTTGCTGAAGGTAGCGAAGACAAAGGCAACAGGTTCCTCTCCGACAAAGAGTCCAAAGGGTGGTTGCTTTTCATAGTTTTTAAATCGGAACCAGAGATTATGAGATGATTTTAAAAATCTCGTATTCTTTCCTTCTGGCTGTGACTCAATAACTTCTTCTAGTAATTCTTTACTGCAAGTCGTCAAATACATAATTAATATCAAATGGTATAGTGCAATCATACACTTTCAAGTGGAAGTTTTCAACTACATAGTTATGTAGCTGTTTAGTTTTGATTGGGTTTTTCAATCCAGAGCGTAAAGCAATGTCTTTCGTCGAGGTAAAGATAATTCCTCGAGGATGCTTGCTGTACCATAATGGTCTTTCATGATTACGAAAAGCGGTCATCTTTCTGTTTTCGTCTAGAGAAACAACTGCCATACTAGACTCAGGGAAGTCGATGAACGGGTGCGAATCCTCCTCGAGACTTCGGAGAACAAGCTCAGAGTCGTTTCCTGTTTCGCATTGATACATCCATTGGAACTGAGGCTCTTGCGTTATAACGCCGTTATGCACAATGGAGAGGTGATCATTGGCAAGTGGTTGAGGGTAATCTAAATCAGAAGTTGAGTATCGAGTATGTCCGATCATGTAAATTCCACCATCCGGTGTTACCGTGTCAAACAAATCCCACTTAGTGAAGAACTCTCCGACGCTGGTGTTTTCCTTACGTGTTTGAATCAGACCGTCATCATCAATCCAAGAAGCGCCAACTGAATGTTTCCCTCTTACTTGAGACTCATAAAATAGAGTCTCAATCAACGCAAGGTCTTGCTCTTCAACATTTTGAAGATATATTCCGAGAACTCCGCACATCTTAGTATCCTTTCTTAGTGCCAGCGGTAAAATTTGTGTTCGCCAATTCGCCCAACTCGAACCATTCCGCGATCGTTTATCCAATTCGGACTAACATATGTCGCGTGATAGTGAGTAGATCCTTCTGTTATACCTCGAAATCCATAGGAATTCAATGTCATCTCAGCAATGATTTGAGCGTCTTCCCAAGCCTCTTCTTCCATAGGTTCGTCACTCAACCCATCACAGAACCATGAGAAATGACACATGCCGCGAACAGGCACTTCGTTACCTTTCCAGTTGGTTCTCATTACAGATTGATTTACCACCTCGCAGATGGTGTTAGGAAATAAATTACTGTCGACTCTGTTTAGAACCACATCAGCAACAGCAATCCTCCCAGCGAAAGAATCGCTACGAGACTCGTGGTATATGTTAAGAGCAAGACATTCCAGATCCTTTGCAACTGGCTGGGCTGCAAGTTCAGGTTCGATGACCTCAATTGTTTCTGCTGATTCTTCTTCTTGATGTGTTTCAAATGCCTGTTCAATTGGCGTTGTTTCTTCAATTGATTTACTGTTCTCATCTTCTTCCTGTGCGTAATAAACCGTACCAGCAAACGCATAGAGTAATACTAGAATGGGTAATATCTCTTTCTTATTGATCTTCATTATCATTATATTGGGTCTTCCGCGCGATATCTGAGGCTCTTATTCGTTTTCCATGGATAGTAGTAAATATAACATCAGGTTCTTCGTCGTCTTCGATGACTTCAATATGTATTGCATTAAATACATCACTGAAGAATAACCAAGTTTGAGCACGACCAGCAAAGGTTCCTTCTCGTTTACCCCAAAGGTACGCACCTATCATGCAACCCAGGGTCAATAACGTTTGATCTATTACATCCATTTACTACTCCTGAAATTAGAATCTGATTGTTTGAAGTCTCTCTCCGGAAACCCTCCTTCCTGCGTCACTGCGGTCAAATACTGGTGGTGTATCATCCATAATATTTTCCTGCTCAGTTTCATCAACATCAAATAATTTCATTTTGGACCGATCTACCCCAATACAAAACCGTTTGTTTTGGCTCGGGTCATTATAACGATTTTTTAATTGTTTGACCATTATTTGTCCATTCGCGTCTAATTCTTCATTAGAAATCAGCGCGAACATCAGGTCAGCGGTGGCAGGTAAGCCAAATGATTCTGAGGTATCCTCAAGACCAACATCAGAATTACCATAACCAGACCGCGTTGTCTGTGTCGCAGACATAATGGGTACATTAAACTCTACCGCCAAACCACGAATTTCTTCAGCGATTGATTTAATATATGAGTATGAATTGATCGAACCACCCATACCCTTCATTCTAGATGAGGCACATATATTTAGGTAATCAATGAACACAATCTCGGGTGCAAATCGTTTTTTAAGTTTTAATTCGTTCAAGAGTGCTCTGAAGTGTCCAGTGTGTGCAGCACCCGTCGGATATTCCTTAATGATCAATTTGCCATTTGTTTTCTTTGAGATTTTCGCGACACGGTCGGTAAACATATCCTTAGACATTTTATCGAGTTGGTCGATCGGGACGTTCAACAGATTAGCGTCAATACGTTCCGCTATACGTTCTTCAGCCATTTCCATGGTGATGTATAAGACGTTATGACCAAGAGAAAGGCAACTGGCAGCGTGATGACACATAAAAAGACTTTTGCCCACGCCTGTACCGGCCAGTGCGATGTTCAGAGTCTTATTGGGAAGTCCCCCTTTAGTTATTCGATTCAGATAATCGAGATCGAATGGTATACGTTCCTCTTGCTCATGGTAAAAGTCAAATCGCTCTTGGACATTTTCTAAATAGTCGTGCCCCACATTAGTGTCAAAACATACTGCCAGCGCCTTTTGTAACACATCAGGCAGCGAATTTTTGGTAAGCTGTTGATGTTTGCCATCAATGATCTGGATAGACTCCATGATGGCGTTATACACGGCTCGATCTTGGCACCACTTCTCAGTTGTATCAAGCAACCACTGTTCATCTTCCTCTTTAAAGGTAAAGACATCATGTAGTATATCAAGTGCATGTGTATACATTTCCTCAGTCAGCGAAGCGTCGTCGAGTTCAATCTTGAACGCTTCTTGAGAGGGGAGTTTATTATATTTAGTGACATAGTTCACTACTTCACTAAACATAGTTCGGTAGATTCCCTCGAAGTAGTCTTTCTTAACGAACGGGAGAACCTTACGCATGAAAGGCTCGTTCGTTAAGAGATTACGTAAGATTGTTTTTTCTAATTCAATATTCATTGAGTTTGCTCTTTCGATACCACCGTTCCTTCTTCAACGCCTTCTTCTAAGACGGCTTCGAGAATATCTGCCGCAGTCAGTTGTAGACTAGTATCATCTACGGTCAGCTCAGAGTCTGGAGAAGATATAATCGAAAAGTTAAAATTCAAACAATCGTTTTCGCCATCGATAGAGATATTACCGAACCTGATTACAGATTCGACATAATCACCGGAAAGAATTCGAATGTCCCAACCCTGCTGGTTGTCAATATCAACAGGGATTAATTCGTAATCAGCGCCTTCGCGTAGCATCTTATCCATTAAACTTCATCCAATTCTAATGAAACGGAAGCCTTGTGGCCAATTTGGTACAGTTGATTAACCATCTCATTGAACTCTGTGCTCTCGAGAATACTTTGCCAGAAAGAACCATCGAGTTCACTGGCTCGATATTTCTTATCTTCACCAACCTTTTGATACCAACCATTTGATGGTTTGACTACATAACCCCCAGCCAGTGCAACATCAAGGAGACCGCTATATTGATCAATACCACCATCCCAAGAAACGCTAATAGGAATCTTACTCTTTTCTTTAACATAACGTGATTTATCCACATTTACAATAAAATCATATCCAGTAACTTCAGTACCGGTCTTATTCTGCCGCCGACCGATGATCCAGATGGAGTCTGCCGAGTAATAAATTCCTGTGCCTCCACCCACGATATCTTTAGGAAACAACCCAATCTCTTTGTAGGTGTGATTCACTGCAAGCATTGGGATATCTTTCATGGTCAGGTAAGGAGTGGCCATCCTGAACAGACCCTTCAGAGCTTTTGCGCGGGACATATCAGCGACAGACTTTTCATTCAACGTGTCTTCAATTTCTTTCTTGGAAGCGAGGTTGCCGATCGAGTCGATAACGATGATGACCTTTTCCTTTGCTTCGATATTCTCGAGCTGGGAGATCAAGTCAAACTTCAATTCTTCGACGTCGGTAATAGGAACATGCAACACTCGATCCAACTCGATACCAAACGTTTCGAAGTATGACTGTGGTGACCCAAACTCAGAATCATAAAACATCATCACAGCTTCGGGGTCGGCCTTCAGGTACGCTGCAGCAATCTTCAACGCGAACGAAGTCTTGAAATGCTTAGAAGGGCCAGCGAGAACGGTTAGCCCAGAAGACAACCCACCAGTAAGAGAACCAGAAAGCGCCACGTTTAACATCGGTACATCTGTGACAATCTGTTTCTTGTTGCCAAAGAACTCGGACTCGGAAAGAATCGCGGTGTGCTTCAGCTTGCTTTGTTTCTGTAGTTTTGACATTAATGACATATTTTTTCCTTAGTTACGGTAAACGTATTCAATTGCACCATCTGCTTCTTTCTCAAGTGGACGATTATCATACCACTTTCCTGTCTCATTATCAAGTTCTCTACACATATCTGCGATCTGTTTAGCAGTAATGGGGTAATCTGCTTTGACTGCATTAGCAGCAACAGCAACCATTATCGCATACATTTTTGAGTACCATCCTGTTCCTGTTATAGCAACATACTCTCGCGTTAGTCTCTTGGGGAAGAAAGGGCAATCTTTGTAGGAAGTCCAAGCGATATCAGTATTCGTCGCTTGGGATCTTCGATACGAAACCACTTGGTCTCGTAGAGCTGGGGGTAGGCGATCCAAGAAACTGTTGCCTGTCGGTTTCTCGTATGGCCACGCTTTCATAAGCGCGTCTGGGTTCATCTCCTTACCATCATTAGAGAAGATAAAGTTAAATGCATCGGGATAAACAGCAGGTACATAATACATTCTTGACAGATCTTTCGTTTGCCTGTCACCAATATCACCAAGCATCTTGTTTAACGCGTGCCAAAAATGCGGTATCTCGTCCGCTACGATTTCGCGAGTTAGTGGAAACACCAACCGAAACTTTGGTTGAATCGGGGTGCTGCTGGCGGTTGAGTAGCAAACAAATTTATATGACCCACAAATTGACTGTAGCTCTTGGTGCACTGAAAGCCGCGTGTCTGTGAACTCATCAACATCAACACAGCACCACTTACCCCATTGCTCGACATTTCTATTAGAGCGGGTCGTACCTTGTTCATAGACGGCAGGAGTAATCAACGCGCTACTATCTTTGCCGCCTTTCTGGCCAGGTTCGAGAGAAAGTTTATACAACAAGGACTCAAAGCCTTTCCAAGAGGCGAACTCCATGGTGCGATGAGTCTTGTTATCAAACGTATTTTTAAATATAGTTAACGAATACATGAGAGTATTATCTTATACTTTGCTTGATTTGTCAACCACCCTGTAAGGTATTGATTTTATGAGAAAAAATCATCCAGAGTGGCTCTTGGCTCGTCAGCCCAACCAATCGCAGTGAGGATCGGCTTCAACGGCTCGAGAAAGGTTTTGTCATACATCAAATCATAGTTGATGAATTTATGTAGGTGTAGCTCTTTAGGTAAAGAGTTGGGGAATGCGATAACATTTTCTCGTATTCCATTTGGCTTTTTTAGATAGATGAATTTAATTTTGTCACCGTCTTTGATGGTTTCATATTTCTTGTCGAGGCTGGCTTTCTTGATTGCATTATTATATAACAGAGACCCTCGACAATGAATTGGGGTGCCTTTGGAGTAGATGACTTCTCGATCGGACCATTTAGTCATGTCCCGCACAGAGCGAGGAAATGCGATGGTTTCGGGATCAAGTTGACGAAACTCTTTTCTGAAAGCAAGGATGAACTCTTGTGTCTCTTTCTCAGTCCCATTCATCAATACATGGAATATTTCCTTGAACCGATCACGGCAGATCTGAGGAGTCGAAGATTTGATTGCTTCAATTCCCATAATCTTTAGTTTAGGTTCAGCGTACTGAACACCCTCTGAGTTGTGTACTTGGAGAATGTAGCGTTTCTTGGCTGTCCAGACTCCACGGTCAGCAATTACTTCACGCTTCATCACCATCCTATTCTCGTAAGCATCGGTGTCTATTGCTTGATACTTATACGCGCTGGCGATGGCTTTCTCAAAATGCTCGCAGACCCCATCGAGAAATTTAACAGGATTATTGGGCCGATGTTTCTTAACCAGATCAGCCATATTGATATAGACAGAATCAGTATCAATTGCGATAACATAATCTTCTTTGGTGCCGAGGAGAGTTTGTAACTCATCGTTAACAGCTTTCTCTGCACATAAGATCGCGCGTTGACCTGTAGTTGTTACCGCTTCTGCGATTTTTAGGTCGAAGTATCGGAAGTACTGATTAGCCAACGCGCCGTAGAGAGAGTTCATTAAGATCTTAACCGCCATCTGTTGGTTGTCAAAGATCGTAATATCGTTTGCCAATTTCTTGGTAGGCGCTTCAGCATATTCTTTCTGGGCGTTGATCATTTTAGTCTTAGCGTCGACTCGGTCACCATAAAACTGCTTGATAACTTTCGGGATAATACCTTCAACGTCTTTGCGATACCGAGTACCATTAGCTGCTTTGGTCGTGTTCTCACCGTGATATACCAAGGTCTCAGGAGACATGTTGTACTGTACAATAATATTCGGGTAGAGAGAGTTTAAATCGAAAGAACAAACCCATTCATGCATTCCGACTTGTGGTTCCTTTACATAACCACCAACGATGGTATCCTTAGAGTGAAACTTCTTGGGTGGGACTATGATATTGTCTCGCAATAGCTCATTGTAGATGACTGCGTCCCATATATTAGTTGTCCCGAAAGCGTCACTGTAGTTTACCTTGGCTTTATATGCCATGGTCATCGCTAGGGTAATCAGCCCCATCTTTTCTTCGAGTCTCTCAACTAACTCAACGTCCTTGATGTTATAATCAATGAACTTCTGGAAGTCCTCTCGGTAGAGCGTATGCAGATTACCGAATTCTTCATAGGAGAGTTTTTTCTCGCCAAGAACAGACCAAGCAATATGGTCTAGCTTAAATGATTCTTGCTGGCCGTAAGTCAGCACACCAAACTTCTGGAACAGATCATAATAGTCGAGCTGGGAGATACCTTCCAACTCAAACGCCACGGCTTCTTGCCCCATGCGAGTATGAATCTTTCTCTCGCGCACAATTCCCCATGGAGAAAGTAGCTTTACAGAATCCTCTCCGAGAATGTGAGTAATTCGGTTAGCCAAGTATGGGATATCAAAGAGCTTGCTGTTCCAGCCAGTAACGACATCAGGTGAGTGGTGTTCCGAAGACCACCAATCGAGAAACTTACTCAGCAACTCCGACTCGTTATCACATTTGATATACAATACTTCATGGTCGTTTTTGGTGACGTCATAATCTCCCATACCCCATACCCAATACGCGGGACCATGGTTGCTCTTGCACGCAATCGAAATGACTTCATGTAATGCTTGTTCGGGGTGCGGGAATCCTTGGTCAGATTGAACCTCAATATCGATGGAAGTTACATTAATCTCGTCTCGGTCGAATTTTAGAGGTAGCGGGAAGTACTCACCGATGAACTGGAATACAAAGTTCGCCATACCGTAGGTCTCTACGTTTTCTACGTCGGCGTACTTCTTGAGCCTCTCTGTGGCGGAGCGCATATCGTTAACGCTTTCGATCGGTTTTAATGGCAATCCGTATAGGGATTTGTATTCACTGTTTTTGTTTGTTGTGCGTTCAAATAGGGTTGGAACGTATTTGATCTTGGTACTGACTCGTTTACCGTCGGCGTAGCCTCGGTAAAGGATATTGTTTCCATGTCTAACTACATTAGTATAAAATTTCATAGAATAAGTCTACCTCAATAAAACTGGTAAAACAAGGGGGTGGGCTTTTTTAGCAGAAAGCCCGAAACTGTTTACAAGTAAGGTACTGGCAAATATAAACTTTCAGGTGAGATTCTAAGACCAAAGTTTGGTGTATAGAAAGGTGCGATTAAGCCACCTAAAAGCATTGCAGCAAATAATGTAATGCTTGCGTACTCTTTTATTTTCTTAATCATAAAATCACCTACGCTAAGTATGAGGTGAAGATCATGACTGGCGCTATTGCAAATATACCAACCAATTGATATACGCCAATAGCGATATCGCTCTTTAAAATTTTCATTTTTGTTACGTCCTGTTTGAGATTTCTATTTTTCTCGGACGCTGTTCTTCGGGTAAGTCAACTCTGAGGTTAATCACGAGTAGTCCGTTGACGAATTCAGCTCCATCAACGACAACGTGGTCTGCGAGTCGGAAAGTTTCCACAAACTTTTTAGTGGTGATACCCTTATGAAGATATTCTTTTGGATCTTCAGCAGGTTCACCTCGGACAATTAGAACTCCAGCTTTTGACTCGATTTCTAAATCTTTTTTGCGATATCCACCAAGCGCGAATTCCATTGAGTATTCCGTGTCACTATGTTTTACGATATTGTGACGAGGAAATCCCTTTTCGTTTGCACCTAAGTCGGATAATCGTTCGATCTCGTTCCAGACATGGTCGAAACCAATAAAACGAGAATGTGGAAATGAAAACACTTTACTTCTTGTAGTAACCATTTTTGCCTCCTAAGCATTTTTAGCAAGGTTGTTGTCTATCGACCGGACCATTCCGCATCGACACTACTATATATACTACTTTTTTGCTTAGGGTTCAAGTATTTTAAAGTTTATTTCCAATATTGTATTTCGGGCAAAGTTCCCACTCTGATTTGTCTTTGTGTGAGATGATTTTAATCTGACGCAGAGGAGCACAATCCAGCTGCTTGGTTGGTTCAGCGATCTCAACGAGACCCCAGTCACCCAGCAGAGTGGCTATAGTATTTCTTCGCATCAAATCATTTTCATCAAAGTTAGACTTTTTACCATCTAGTAAAAACAGTTCTTTAAAATGAACGATGAAGTACCTTCCCTGCTTGTGAAGGATATGACATGATTGGAATAATTTGTTATCTTTTCTTGACGCTACTCCGATTCGGGTTAGCGTTTCACGCACCTTCAGGAAATCATCAGGCTCACTTAAAAATACTTCCAGCATATCTGCTGGGGTCCAAAATACATTATTGCTTTCTTCCACCTTTACTCACCTTTTCAATTAACTCTTGCTGTTGTTGTGGGCTAAGTAAGGTTACCACTTGTCTCGCCTTTTCATTGCTATACGAATAGTATTCCTTTACCGCGTTTAATAAAACCTCAGTCTCTGGTTTGACCCATTTACTGAAACGCTTTCTTTTACGGATTATATTTAGCAAAAATTGAAACTGTAACTTATTATCTAAGTGTGAATATCGGTTCATTTCATTAGAAAGTATAACTGTATCTTGAAAATAAGATAGAGATCTATTTACAACAAATGGCACATATTTTTTCTCGTCATCGACATCCTGCATCAATTCCTTTTTGGTAATGTTGATGCTGTTTAAGTAGTCGAACGGTGTTTTCGCTTTTTCGCTCATAATTATATTCCAGCAATTATATAGGCTATTTCCATGCCATTATATTATCTTTATGTAAGAAAGGATTTTTCCTTGGACGTCTTCTAACAGGCGCGTCTTCTCTTATTGCCTTTGTGCTTACCACCAATAATAGCACAGCCAAAGGGTCAAAGACAACCACCAATGCAATAATTATGTATCTAACTGTCTCGCTATAATGTTTCACCGCGTCTTCGCCGTAAAACAATTCAGTTATGTACCGTATTGCACCAACCTCTAGAGCTAATTCTAGAGCGCCTCTGCTTAATTCAAATTTTTCTTTGGTCAGTTCCCTTATGTCTTCTTGAAGAGAACCCTGAGCGGTCGAGAGAGCTTCTCGTTCGTCCTTTTGACTGGTTCGTACAGCTAATCCACGTGTGACGAAACCTCGCTCAATGTATTCGTCGATGGCGTTGTCTAAAGAAGTCAACTGGCCGTTGATCGCGTCAAGGCGCGATTGCTCAACTGCTATACGAGATTCCAGGTTTGATATTTCAAGTTCACCCGTATTAGACTTACTCTCTTGTTCTAAGTGAGCCTTAGAGAGATACCCAAATATTCCCATGCTGGTGATCATCATCAAAACGACGATAGAAAAAATCAGATATGCTCTAATTACACTGTTGACCTTATCCCATCTATGGTGCAACCAAACTGCAGTGACCAGCTTACCCACTTCTAAAATTGAGGCCATAACCACAACAGACCAGAATGCTCCTGAGAAAATTGTGGACAAGCCAGCAATAGAGAAGTAAGCGGCAGTGGCCGCTAACGCCAGAGAGGTTGCTAGACAAAAGTAATTGATCATTTGAAGTCAGAGTTGGCCATAAGTTCAGTCATACACGCAACGGTATTTAGTTCATGATCTGCCACGAAAGCGTTCTTGTATTGATAATCAGCCAAGATCAACACTACTTGTGGGATAGAAGCTGGCTCAACCTTCTCATACATCATGTCATAGACTTTCCGGAACAGACTGGTTGGTTGGATATCGACATTGGTGGCCACCCAAGAGCGCATTTTCTTGAAGTCTTTACTCTTCAAATGTGCGAACAATGCTTCGAAATGCGAGTCGGAAGATGTTTCTAATACGTCTACTACTAGATTACCACCAATAGAACCACGCTGCAATTCGTTGAGCACTCTGCGATAGTCTGGCGCATACTTCATGATCAATTCAGCGATTCCTGGAATCTGGCCTTTATAGCCGACCGATTCAAGATCAAGAATATTGAGCACACGTTTCAGGAACAGCTCACAAAGCTCTGCCAATTCTTTCTTGGTTGTATTAAACTCATACACACCACAGCGAGAATGGAGGGGTTCAATGATCCTGTTCTTGAAATTGCAGGTAAGAATAAATCGACAATTATCAGAGAATTCTTCAATGAAGCCACGTAAAGCTGGCTGTGTCGATTGGGGATTAAGATAATCTGCTTCGTCTAGGATTACGACTTTGTAACCACCTTGAAGAGATATAGAAGAAGCAAATTGTTTGATCTTGCCTCTTAGTGTTTCGATATTACCTTCTTCAGAACCATTAACAACAATGTAGTCGAGCGACAGTTCATCACAAATCGCTCTGGCTACAGTTGTCTTTCCGAGACCAGCAGTACCGGTGAGAAGCATATTAGGCACCTCACCAGTACTAATGATTTCTTGGAAAACTTTCTTGATTCTGCTCGGAAGGATAGTGTCCTCAATAGTATGAGGACGATACTTTTCAACCCAAAGAAAATCTTTTGACATTTAATACTCCAAACATGATATAATATAATAAAAAAACAAGGGATTCAAACGAGTATTAAATTAAGATTATTCTGCAGCGGGTGCTTCCTGTGCTGGTTGAGCAGGAGCAGCAGCGGGTTCACCTTGAGCGGCTTCGACCATCTGGATCAATTGGATTGCGTTGTCTCGTAATTGACCGATAGTGGACAATTCTTCACCACGAAAACCACCACGATTTGCGACAGTGTCAACAACAGCTACAGTGCTGCGAACTACTCGGTTGGCCAGATCTAAAAATTCTTGATTCATTATTTACTCTCCGTAAGTACTAGTTTTTTCTAAGGCAATCCAGTATTGGATTGGCGCGTTGTCGTTTTGAAAGTGTGATATAAGTTTAGAAGACATCTGTACAGTATAATCTCCAGGAACAACTCGCAGGTTGTCAATCTTAAGAATGAAACTGAAATCTTCTGATTCGTATTCGCCGCTAACATCAACTGAGAATACGTTTGACGAAGTGTCCTGCGAATCAACCACTGATAGACATATCACGTTATCTACCACCGTCACAGAAACTTCACCGTGGCCCAATACTGAGGCAGCACGTTTGACCTTATTTAGTGTCTCATTACTCAAGTGAAATGTGACTTCTGGCGAAGGCATTTGGATGGGTTTGTTAGGCGTGGTAAGGATTTCTGGGTTAGAGAAAAAATACTTTGCTCGAGCACGACCCGAAGAATCACCAACCAAAACGTGATTTTGGTCAAATCGTAATTGGGGCCCATCAACCAATCCAATAACATTAAGGAACTCGTTGAGATCATAAATGCCAAAGGTTTGTGCAAACTCAGTATCGATAGTTGCTTCGCTCATGATGTTCTTGGCGTCAGAGATTGTTTTTACGCAATGTCCTGAATCAATCACAATGTTTGGGTTAATAGAGGCAAAGTTTTTTAGTACCTGTATTGTGTTGTCACTTAATTCCATGATATATTCCTGTTATTTAATTTTACTAAAGTTTTTATCTTTTACAAACTCGATTTTGGATTCGAACTTACCGTCTAGCATGTCGCCTTTGTGCGATATTACGAACACATTTGTTTCATCTCCTAAAGTATCCAATATTTTCATCAGATTGTCAACCCCCTCATGATCTAACGACGAATCGAAAGTCTCATCTAGGATTAGAAGATTTGTTGCCACACTATTCTTCATCTTAGCGACCATTCTCCAAGTGAACAGCAAGGCAAGGTCGATACGTTGCTTCTCACCTTCAGAGAAAGAATCATAAGAGAACGCATCACGATGACGCGACCGGATGGTTTCTTTAAACGACTCGTCGAGGTCGAAATGTATGAAAAAATCTAGTACTTGTAGATACTGGTTGGTGAGCTTATTGATCACAGGCAAGTATTGCTTAATGATCTTAGTCTTAATTCCAGTGTCTTTCAACAGTTCAGTTGTCACTTGGTTGTATTGAAGCTGGTCGGTAATCTTATACTTCGATTCTAACAGCTCCTCGCGGCCAGCTTCTAATGTTAGCAGATCATCATTGGCCTTCGAAAGATCCTCTCCACCAGCATGCAAGTTGTCTATCTCTTCTTCAAGATCGGTCAGCCTGTCTTGCCATTGGATTATTTGTCTGTTTCTCGATTCTACTTCAGCTTGATCTCTTTGCCAAGCTTCGAGGTTTTCTTTAAGTGGAGGGATGTTCTCATCACACTCAGTTAGTTGTTCCTCTGCTGTGGCGATTCCTTCTTGCAATCCTTTTGCTCGTGATCGGGCTTCGGATATTTTTTTATCTTTAAGCTCGGCTTTGATAGGTTGCTCACAGGTTGGACAGTCCTCGTTATCTTCATAAAACCTAGACTCCTTCACCACGCTTTTTATTTGTTGTTTAAATTGCAGAAGAAAAGACTGCACCTGAGTTTTCTTATCGTTCCAAGTCTCGATAGACTTTTTAATTTCTTGGCCGACTGCCACAGCATTCGTAGCCTGATCTGAATTGAGTGCAGTGGCTTCTTTAATGTCATCGCGGATACTTTGAATTTCTTTTTGTTTTGATTCTTTATGAGAGACATTTAGCGCGTGTATGTTTCGAATATATTTCTTATGCGCTTCTGTCTTTGCTTTACACAGCTCTAACTTATGGTCGTTTTCTTTGGCAGTATCTTTCAACGCAGAAGTCTTCTCTTTCAAGAGAGAGTTCATCTTAGAGAACACATTAATGTCAAGTAGGTCTTCGATAATCTCCCTTCTTGAATGCGATGGAAGCTGCATAAACGGTATGAACGAGGAGGAACCAAGGACAACAATTTGATGAAAAGATTTATGGTTCAATTTAATGATATTTTGCTCTAGAATTTTCTGGTATTCCTTTGCGTGCGAGTCTTGATTGATCAACTTATCGTCTCGCCAGATCTCAAAGATTGCTGGTTTTAGCCCACGTACTACCTTGAATTGTTGTTTATGCACAACAAATTCTACCTCGACTACAGTACCCTTGTTGTTGATACTGTTGACTAGTTGGCCTTTATTGATGTTACGGTGCGCTTTACCGAATAGAGCAAATGATAGAGCGTCGAGCATAGTCGACTTACCAGAACCATTCTGACCAACCACTAGAGTAGTAGTTGTTCGCGCTAAATCTATTTCAGTGAACCTGTCGCCTGTGGACAGAAAATTACGATATCGTAGGGCTTGGAAATTAATCATGCAATCTCTAATGTTTGGGCTTCAATCATTAATTCGTGTACCTGACTCTTGATTCGATCCTTATCCAAGGAGGTGTCAATCGAATCTATGTAAGTATACAGTAACGTTTCAGTGTTTTCAACTGAAATCTTTTCATCTGCCACGTTCTCACCAACAAACTCTGAAAAGTTCTCAGCGATCTTCAGCTCGTGTATTCTTCTATTCTGTATTCGATCAACAAAACGATCGAACATAAAAGTATCAGACTTATCCATCACCACAAGCTTCACGAATTTATCATCTAGGTAAGAAAGGTCTTCAGACAAGTAGTCGTTTGCTGGGTCGGTGTCGTCATAGTATATCCGTTGAAACAGTGTGTGTGGATTACGTACAGCAGTAAGCTCTCTAGTCTCTGTGTCTAGCACATGGAAAAACTTGGGGTCATGAGCATCACCCCAAAAGAATTCCATCTGTGACCCGAGATAGTGGACATTACCGATATGCGACTTAGTGTGGAAGTGTCCGGATAGAACCATGTCGAACCGATCAAACGCTGCAGCGTCCATGCCATCATGGCAGGGTATACCCTTCTGCATATCATAACCATTTAATTCTAAATGGCCACACAGAACGTCAGCCTTACAGTTCTGGATGAAGCTCAACGACTCTTCTTCATTCTCTTTATTGATCCAAGGCAACCAAGCGATCTTAAGACTGTCATACTGAGTTACGATTGGGTTCATTATAATGTCAACTTCTGCCATGTAATGGCCAAGCAACTCTTTTAGAGAATTGAGGTCGTTCGTGTTTTTATAATAAACATCGTGATTACCTGGAATAATATCCATAGTAATTCCGTGTTCTCGCAGCTTGTTTAGAAAGATTTTTCTATTATGGTGAAGAGCCTTAAAGTTGATGAACTTACGAGTCTCGTAGTAATCACCGAGATGGAGGATTTTAGTTATGTTGTGTTCTTGTAGATATGGAAAGAACACATCGCGGTAAAACTGTTCCTGATAATCCATAAAAATATCAGATGAGTTACGCACACCACAATGTGTGTCATTCAGAATAGCCAGCTTCATAGAAGGCTCCAATTACATTACAAAGAGAGTATTATACCAGATCTTTTAGTTCTGTTCAACAAAGAACCCTTGGAGGTCAGAATCCATAGCTGATTTTCTTCTGGTTCTTTTTGCTGGTTCAGTCGAGAACTTAACAACTTCGGCATCGAATTCTTTCACCTTTTCAATTCGTTCTTTGAGGCTATCAACAAAGGCCTGAGTCGCGAGAAGAGCTTCTTGATCGCCACCTTCGGCAACAAGGTGTTCGAGGCCAGTTGCAGCGAGATATTTTAATTTAATATCCTGCTGTTTCTTTTCTTTCTGAATTCTTCGAAGAAACGCGTACCACGCAATTTGAGTGAAGTAAGCAAACGCGTTTGGCTTACCTGTGCGAGTGGCGACTTCGAGGTTATAGTTTTCAATCGCCTTTAAGCAGTTCTCAACAGCATCCATTACCATTTCTTCTCGGTAAGTATACCGAACAAAGTTGCCCTTGTGTGAAAGACCTTCAGCGATACGCAGAAAACACGCCGCAATATAGTTGGTGACGATAGGAGTGGCTACTTCTTCTTCGCGCGCGAGCCTTACTGATTTAACATATTCAACAACTGCAGCCGAGAACTCGGCATTGTTTACGTAATGAGGCTTATCTCTTTTAGCTTGTGCTTTAGAGGTCATAATATATCCTTATTGCACCTCGAAGGGCGCGGTTTCACTTTGTCAATTTTGGGAATTTAATAATATTAGATCCGCCGTCAGAATCATCTTCTTCCGGTCGAATACCTTTCTTGATTTTATCCACCCCAGCAGCAGACAGTGCTTGCGCGATGGTCATCAATTGTCTTTCTTCTTCCTTATATTTAGCTTCTCTGTCTATGAAATTTTCGTGCATGTCGTAAACAGCGCGTAAGTACTGATTGCGAAGCAAATGGTTCGGAGTGACTGTCGCAACAATATGATCGGAGCTGATAACAACTAGGTCGTCGTTCCCTTCTACGTAGTGCATCCAGGTGTTGAATACATAATACTTTTGGCCATTTGATGGTGCTGTAGCTGGGCTGATTTGCATACAATTACGAACAATAATTTCAACGTGTGGTGCAACAGGCCATTCAATAATTTCGCAAACGATTTCTTGACCGCTGTTTAATTTAAATTGTTTGATATCGTAGATCATACTAGTTCAACCGGAGTAATGACATATGGAAATTCTTCTTTGTTGTATATTTTGACGCGCTCAAATGAGTGTAGCAAGGTAAAGTTCTTACTACTATTTAACCCCAAATCGTCAGACAAATCAAACAACCGAGTAGGTCGGCCGTCATCACTCATTCTTAGTCCTCTTCCGATGGATTGTAATACGCGGATTTGAGATTTCGAAGGAGAGGCAAATATAATATTATGGATATTGCGGATATTAACGCCAGTGGAAAAAGTACCAAGACTAGCAAGAATGACAGAATTACTTTGCTTCTCCACAATATGCCGAATTTCTTCTCGGTCACTAGTTTTTGTTTCGCCACTGACATAGAACAGTTTCCTACCAGAATCAATCTTATCGAATAACATATTATATAACACTTTGCCATGCTTATCAACAAGGTTAAACAGCACCAAAGAGTTGCCCTTCAAATCAAGAGCGAGATTAGTGATGAACTTGTTGCGGCTTTCTCTACTAACTATAAAATCGATTTCTTCTTGGTATGTTCTATTTTCGCCGAACTCTTCTCGAACTTCTTTCGGATATCGAAGAACAAGAATATTGATGTCAAGTTTTGCAAGCGTCTCGCTGTCTTGTAATTTCTTAGTGGTTGTTACCTTGTGGACTGGTCCGAACAGCCCCTCGAGGACTAGCTCGTTCGTCTGAGTGCCGTCTAGAGTGCCTGTAGTGCCGAACCTATACTCAGCGTCCACTGATTTGTTCATTATACTGCTGAGGCTCTTGGCTTTAAATCCATGACACTCATCGCCAAAGATCGCTCCGAATTCCGAGAACCAGTTCTTGGTTAGTTTATTGATCGATTGCCACGTAGAAATGACGACGCGTTTATCAGTATCTTTGTCTTGACCACTATAAATTCTATGACAGTTATCTGATGAATTAAAACCATAGTCTTCGAAGTCTTTATACATTTGCTCAACGAGACCCGTAGTAGGAACGACAATTAGAGCCTTTGTATCGTTATTCTCGAGAAACCATCGAAGGATCAGATAGATGATGAAAGATTTACCAGAACCAGTAGGAGAAACAAGTAGGCAACGTTTGTGGGTGATGGCGTGTACAATGGCGTCGTACTGATAATCACGAGGTAAAAATGGAACTCCAATTGTAGGGATCCACTGCATCATCTTCATATGGTTGACGTCATTCCTGTCAGTCGGACTGCCATATGCTGTAGTGTGTGCTTGTAGAGAGTAGCCTCTTGTTTTACAGAATTTTGCGATTTGCGCAAACAGGCCAGCGTTGATCTCTCCATTCATATTGTTGAACAATCGAATCTTACCATCCCACACCTTTCTCTTAAAGGCTGGCATGTACTTCGCTCCAGGAACATCGAAACAGAAATAGTCTGATAACTCTGCCGCGATCCCGCTCGAGCATGTCACTCGAAGCATGCTATAATCTTTCAACTGTACTACAATTTCTTCCACTTACATCCCACTTTCAAACTGTCTCCATCGGATCATATTGCCCAATGTTTGATGACGCCATTTAAGGTTGTCAACAATTTCCTTTAATGTATCTATTGTTGTTTTTAAGTATTGTATTTTCGCCTCAGATTCAATTAACTCAGGGTCGGACTCGTAGTAATATTCGTAATCACTCTTTAATATTTTTAAACCATCGAACGGGTCTGGTTTCCAGTTTCGTGTTTCGATATCATCTTGACACATTTTACCGCTGTAATATAACCATTTATCTTTGAGTAATTGCTTTTGTTTAAACTCGGTTTGTTTTAAAGCGAGTTTGGATTCAGCGAGGTGGGTAAGGTATTTTGCGTGCAACATTGGAGTTGTTCTAGAGCTTTCATCCAGGTGGTTCGGATCGATAGCACAGTCGATCTGCCACTCTGCCAACAATTTTGTCAGGTCAATCATAATAATATTCTCTTCACTTAATGGGGTAACAGCGGGGGATTACCCTCTATACTACTAAACAAATTCGAAATAGTCAAATCTAAATTGAGAGATAAACGAAAGGTATTGCCCATCTTCTGCTGCAGTAAATTCAATTTCTCCGAGAGAAGTCGGAAACGCATTAACATATTTTATTTGTCGATTGACGTTATTGTGGCTGGTTAGAACACTGACTGTAATATCTGTAACAGTCGGTATGTCGCCACCGGTAGTAACACCAAGAGTTCCTGGACCAGCAAAGTTTTCTTCGACTTGTCGAACTAACCACCTATACATTTCTCGATACGTGGTCATATCTTCGTCTAAGAGAAAAGTTATTTGCAACGCACCGAAGACTGCCTTGTCTCCAGGGACTACGACTGATTGGCGTTGATAAGGAACATCTGCCGCACCAACGTCTAATGATGGGTGCGACACAGCCTGAGCGAAGAACTGCAGGTTCGGGTACTGCTGCCTGGATATTTGGACAGTAAATCCGCTCGGCTGTAGATAGTTTTTGTTGCTTGTTAATTCACTCATCACATAGTCTCGAAGTCATATATGCTACTATTTATATGTCAATTAAGAAGACAACTGCGCGGATGTCGGTAGAGTATCTGATAAGTAAACGCTGAAATGCGTGCCCGAAAAATCTGAATAGCTATCAGTACTACTTTCGTCGACCGCTGAGGTAACAGCTGCATATGGACCAATATCTTTACCCAGTCTTAATCCGGAACTCATCACCGCTAAGTACATATAATCCATCCCTTGCAAATCGTCTCCGGATGTCTCGTTGTGGAATAATACGGTAAGGCCAGCCTGACCAGCGACATAAAAACTATCAGGGTCAATAGATGTAGTCTGCAGAGCTCTAGTCATAAGCATAAAATTGACCAGTTGATCAATCTCGAAACAGAAACCTTTGGTGTGCACTCCAACTTGATCGCCCACGACGAATGTTATATACGAAGAATTTGCAAATTCTACTTGGTAATCCGCACCATTTAAAAATTGATTTGTAGCGGCCGACAAAACGTGAGTAGCCTCACTGGCCTCGACAACACCACCACCACTCGCAACGGTAAAATTTGCTACTCTGCGGCCGAGCGGCCCCCCACCTAGCAAGATTTCGCGATAAGATATTCTTGTGAAAGCAGATCTATATGTATCGTTAAACCCTCTTCGAAAAATTCTACGAGCGGTTCGTACAGCTCTTATTGCTTGCTGCGTTATTAATAATTCTGATAATGACATATTACTTCCTTACACGCTTGGGAGATTATATCCCAGCGCATTAATTGCGGCTACGATTTTATTAGCATAGTATTGTCCAGTTGATCCTGCGTCGATGTCGAGTTCAGCAGATATTTCAGACTTATCACTCAAACCATTAATGCCACTGTATATGCCAGAACCAGACATCACAGCACTAATAAATGTTCTGTAGTCAGTATAAGAGTTGGGGCCAGTGTTAACTCTAAACATTACTCCTCTAAAGTAGTCACCGTCAGGCGCTGCGACCAAGTGTGCCCTAAGCGCCGAAATATCAGTATTATACGTCGTTGTCCGAGTAGAGGCCCAAGCCCCAGGCGCGGTGTATGGAGAGTTCTCATCAGAGAACACCAAAGTTATCAGCTGTGTTGTATTTTGATTAGTGGCTGGAGTAGCCATTTGATTCCAAACTCGTTCAGAAGGATCGGACACTATTGTCACATTTTGATTATAGACCGCTTCGTCGTTGTCAAAGAAAGGTAACAAAGCAGTTTTAATAACACCATCCTTCGCTGCTACCAGCGGGGCTAATGTAGTATTCATGCTGCCGCTACTATCGAAGAATATTTTAATTTCTGTCGTCGGGTTTGCAACAATAACGTTACCATCGGTACCCCATTGCGGCGCGTAGTACGCGGGCAACCCTACATTACTAGAGAAATTTGTAGGAGCCGTAGTGATGTTTTGCACATCCCAATCAGTGATGTCTGCGTTAAAACTGGTTGCGTCTTGGAACATTGCGTCCATATTAGTAATGTTGGATGTGTCCCAAGTGCTCAGATCTTGATTGAATGCTGTCGCTTCCCTGAACATTTCGCTGACATCTGTAACATTAGTCATGTTCCAGCCACTGATGTCTTGGTTGAAAGAAGTCGCGCCATAGAAAGCGCCAGACATATTAGCTGCGTTGACAGTGTTCCAATTACCCAGGTCTTGGTTAAATGATGATGCGTTCTTGAACATATTACTCATATCAGTGTCGGAGCTGACATCCCAAGAGCCAATATCTTGGTTGAAGGTTGTAGCGCCTTCGAACATTCCTGACATAGAAGTTGCTGCAGAGACATCCCAGCCGCTAATGTCTGCGTCATTGAACGTCGAATTATCTTTGAACATGTTGTTCATATTGGTGATCGGATTCTTAGTTTTTATTCCGACTCCTTCTACCCATTTATACCCACCTTCTGGTACACCATTAGCGCGCCACTCAGCACTAGTAGGGTCTCCAACGGTGTTAGACAGAGCATAGAGTTCATCATACGTATATGTTTCTATGTAATATTCAACTCGAGTCTCGACGTTCCCGAGCGCCTTTTCTTGTTTATATGTAACGCGAAATACTCTTCTGTTTTCTCGAGCTGCTTGAATCGCTGCTCGTATTTCTAGAAGTCTTGCTAGTGTCATGTGAGTGTTACCTTATTATTGTTTGTTTGGAATTTATTTAGCGTTTTTGTTTTCTTTTATGTATTAGGAAGGGTCAACAATATTTATAGTTCCACTCATAGAAGCGTGGTACTGACAATTGTAGTATAACGTGCTAGGGGCGTCTAGCGCCACCTCCCATACTATAGTTCCATTATAACGCGCGCCGTCCATCACAAGTTCTGCAGGCCAATATAAATCATCAGTGCCAGTGCTGGGAGATGTTTTGATCCAAAAAGGATGATTGGCAGATCCAGGGACGCTAGAGTCAAAGTGAGCGTCAATAGTGAAGTAATATGTGGTTCCTCTAACTAAGTTGAGGTCAGGGTTGTCGGCAACATCATCAATTACCCAGCTATCGTTGCCGTCGTTTGTCACATACAAAATATCCATAGTCACCCAATTTGGTCTGCTGCCTGGCAACACCCAAGCTATAGCGCCGTCATCAAACAACTCGGGAACAGGATACGAGGGCGTCACAGAAGCTCCGGAAACATCCCACCCACTAAGATCTTGGTTGAACGCTTCAGCGCGCTGGAACATTCTAGCAAACATATAAACTTCAGTAATACCAGTTACATCCCAAGAACTAATGTTTCCGTTGAAATTGGTCGCATCAGCGAACATATGGTGCATATCAATAACATTACTCACATTCCAAGAACCGATGTCTTGGTTGAATGCTGATGCGGCATTGAACATCTCATACATATTAGTAACAGAACTTACATCCCAACCGCTAATATCTTGATTAAAGATGCTGGCAATGTTGAACATATTACCCATATCAGTAACAGAACTCACATCCCAAGAACTAATGTTTCCGTTGAAATAGTGTGCGTTCTTGAACATATGTTCCATATTAGTAACAGAACTCACATCCCAAGAATTAAGATCTTGGTTGAACGAAACCGCGGAACTGAACATCTCTCTCATACCAGTAACATTACTCACATCCCAAGAACTAATGTCTTGGTTGAAAGAAGCCGCGTCCATGCCGAACGTATAGAACCCAGTATGGTTATCGAACATTCTGTTCATAGAAGTAACATTACTCACATCCCAAGAACTAATGTTTCCGTTGAACTTGTTCGCGTCGGAGAACATTGCTTGCATAGCAGTAACATTACTCACATCCCAAGAATTAAGGTCTTGGTTGAATACGATCGCGCCTTTAAACATAACACCCATATCAGTAACTCTACTCACATCCCAAGAACTAATGTCTTGGTTGAATGCTGTCGCGGCGGCGAACATGGAGGCCATGCTCTGCCAGCTAAAGACACTCATATTTTGTCTTATGTCCCATAAAGCAATGTCGGGATCGTTGAATGTGGTGTTGTTGGAAAACATATGATTGAAACGTAAGATAGGCTCGTCTGCCCCTATACCCTCATTCGGAAAGAACTCAAATCCGGCAGGAACATAGTATGGTACGTTGAGCCACTGCGTGCTGAAAGGATTTGTAGCAGTATTACTTAACGGATACTTGTATGCTTTAGCGGCGTAACCAGATAAAACAGGAGTTCCATCAGTACCCCAAACTGGATGCTCAACTGTTGTGAACAGAGTAGCACCAGAAGCAAAGTCATACGGCTCTGATGGTATGTTAAGAACATTCCAACCTGATAGGTCTTGATCGAAGGCAATGGCGTTTTTGAACATATAAGCCATACCAGTAACAGAACTTACATCCCAAGAACTAATGTCTTGGTTGAATGCTGACGCACCGGCGAACATAATACCCATATTAGTAACAGAACTCACATTCCAACCGCTAAGGTCGCGGTTGAACGAAGTAGCATCAATGAACATTGATACCATAACAGTAACAGAACTCACGTCCCAACCACTGATGTCTTGGTTGAATGCTGACGCACCGTTGAACATCTGACCCATATCAGTAACATTACTCACGTCCCAACCACTGATGTCTTGGTTGAATGCTGACGCACCGATAAACATGCCGCTGAAGGCGGTAGCACTACTCACATTCCAAGAACCAATGTTTTGGTTGAATGGACTATTACCGAACATATGACTCATATTAGTAACAGAACTTACATCCCAAGAATTAAGTGGTTGGTTGAAGGATACACAACCTAAAAACGCATTTCTCATATCAGTAACAGTACTCACATCCCATAAAGCAATGTCTGGATCGTTGAATGTTGTATTGTTCATGAACATCGCGTCCAAACCGGTGATCGGCTCATCAGCGGCTATACCTTCATTCGGATAGAACTGGTAACCCGCTGGTGCAGTGTTATTTTGCCAGTTTATGTAAGTGGGATCAGTAGCAGTATTACTCAACGGATACTTGTATGTTCTTGTGGCATATAGAGAAATAGAGGTATCATTAATTATAACTGTGTCTGATAGACTATTTGTCGCGAAACCATTACTGTCAGTGGCCGAGAGAGTTATCGTAAGCGTCTCTGCGCCTTCTTCTATTGTAGAGTCAACCAAAGCCCTTATTGTCAAAGAAGCTTCGTTAGAGTTAATCGTAAGGGTTCCTGTCAACGATTCAAGATTTATATCTTCGACCGATACGCCAGTGATAGTATAGTCAACTGTTACTGCATCGGCGATGTCGTACGTCGCGACAGTAAACACTGCTTCCATTGTATCGTCTTCGTCTATAGACGCAACGTCGAAGGAGGCTGACAGATACCCTTTAACAAGAGCCGCCTGTCCCCACAATGGGTGGTGAATTTGCTGTAAAATACCAGTTCCGGATGCAAAGTCAGTATACCCAGCAGGCGGCGTGATTTGTGCAACATCCCATCCTCTCAAATCGTAATCGAACAGAGGAGTGTCAAATAACATTTTATCGAAAAGAATACAGCTAGAAACATCCCATGGGCTGATATCTCTATTAAATGATGTCGCCCCACTGAACATTTCGTCCATTCTTATTGCTTGAGAAACATCCCAACCGTCAATGTTTGCATTAAAGGCTGTGGCATTTTTAAACATGGATTCTAGTCTAGGGGCATTTAGTGTTGAGAAGAACGAACCTCCAGAGCCGTTATTAAACGCCGAAGCGCCACTAAACATCTCAGAGACGTTTGTTGCGCCTTGCGTATTCCAGTTACTTAAATCTTGGTTGAATGCTGTGGCGTCTTTAAACATGGCTTTGTAGACCGCAACATTAACCGTGGTCCAATTACTAACATCAACATTAAATGAGCTCGCCCCTTCGAACATGCCGTGAAGATTACCAGAAACTCCGACTCCGTAGTTAGGAAAGTTTGCCCAGTCTAAGGCTTGTCCGCCATTATTATACGCAGTAGCACCAGAGAACATAAATTGAACTACAGGATTACTTACCATTTGCCAATCAGAAATATCTTGGTTGAAGCTTGTTGCTCCGGCAAACATAGAATGCATGGACAACACATTTGATGTATCCCACCCACTAATTGGCTGATTGAAATCTGTTGCGTTTAGAAACACGCCATTCATATTAGTAACGGTACTCGTATCCCAACCAGAGATATCTGCATCATTGAACGCAGAACTGTCTTTAAACATACTCTCCATATTTGTGATGACGGCTGTTGCTCTAATGCCTACATTTGGGATAAACGTATAATCTGCCGGCGCGTTAGACGCTCTCCATTCGGCGCTGGTTGGGTCTGTGACACTATTAGATAAAGGATAATCATACAGCGTAACTGAAGTGTCGTTAATGATTAGCGTTGACTCAAGCCCTCCAGTCTGGGTATTGAGGCTGTCTGCCGCGTCGAGCGTTAATGTTAGAATTTCTTCACCCTCAGTAACAACATCTGCTCTAGCAGCAAACACTAAGGTCGAAGTATTAGAATTAATTGTAAGCGTTCCAGCCAAAGCAGGTAACGTAATGTCTTCAATTGTCACACCAGTAACAATATATCCAACCGTAGTACCGTCTGGAATATTTGACGTGGACAGTGTATACGAAACCATTGTTGTGTCGTCTTCGTCTATCGAGAGAAGATTAAATGACCCAGAATTATACACAGGAGTCTTACTGGTATCTGTTATTGTTACAGAAACGCTCAGGCTTTGTGTTGGGTTATTTTGGCTGTCTGCGTCGGCCAAGGTGACGGTTAAAACTTCATCTCCCTCAGTCAAACGATCTTGTTGCGTTGATATCAAAAGCGTGGCTGTGTTATCAATTACTGTTAGATAATCAATAGGTGTTGGGCTGTTGATATCATCATTCGAAACACCTGATATAGTATATCCAACAGCAGTTCCATTATTAACATTGCTTGTGGTTAATGTAAAAATAATGAGACCATTTTCGCTTATCTCAGATACGTTAGAAACGAAAGAATCGTATGAGATCACAATAGGGGTCAAGCTTAAATCTATAATATCAATTGAAGCTGAAATAGATTTTGTTTTGATATTATTACTGTCTATTGCGTCAAGAGTTATCGTAAGAGTCTCTGTCCCCTCTGTTGTTAGATCGGCAGACCCATAAAAAGACAATTCAGTAATATCTGAGTTTATGGTTAATGTGCCAGTTAAAGAAGGAAGGTCTATATCATCAACGGTGACGCCAGTAATAGTATAACCCACAGTTGTTCCGCGTACGATTTTCTTTGACCAAATCGAGAAAACAGTAGGGGCAACAGACCCTTCGTTCATTTGTGGTGAATCAAATTGGACAGAAAGATATTCGGGTAAGTCTGGTTCAGTTATATTTGGATATTCATCACCCAAAACATTTAATGTTTTTGCTTGTGCGGCGGGGTATCGTTTTTTATTTGGGATTGACATATCGTCGACTTCATATAGAGACTGGTTTTTCTATTTATAAAAAAAAGGGACTCCGAAGAGTCCCTTTAGTGTCAACAAGTTGACGGTATAATATTAAAGAGTAATCACGTCGAAGTTATGTTCCATCAGTACCCCACACTGGATGCTCAGCTGTTGTGAACAGAGTAGCACCATCAGCAAAGACAGTCGGCTCTGATGGTATGTTAAGAACATTCCAACCTGATAGATCTTGATCGAACGAAGTAGCACTATTGAACATATTAACCATATCAGTAACAGAACTTACATCCCAAGAACTAATGTCTTGGTTGAAAGAAGACGTGGCGTGAAACATTCCGGTCATAACAGTAACATTACTCACATCCCACCCGCTAATATTTTGGTTGAATACACTATTATTAGAGAACATAACACTCATAGAAGTAACAGAACTCACGTCCCAACCACTGATGTCTTGGTTGAAGGAACTACTAGAAAACGCATTTCTCATATCAGTAACAGTACTCACATCCCATAAAACAATGTCTGGATCGTTGAACGTCGAATTGGCGTGGAACATGGTCACCAACGAAGTAATCGGAGCATCAGCGCCTATACCTTCATTCGGATAAAACGTGTAACCAGCTGGTGCAAAGGGAAGTCCCGTTTCTGCACTAACATTATTTCTCCAAGCCGTGGTAGTGGGATCACTAGCAGTATTACTTAACGGATACTTGTATGCTTTAGCGGCGTAACCAGATGGAACAGGAGTTACAGGAGTTCCATCAGTACCCCACACTGGTAAATTTTCATATGTCAGCAACGACCCACTTGCAAAGTTGGTGAGCGACCCGGTTGGTACGTTAAGAACATTCCAACCCGATAGGTCTTGATTGAACACTGTAGCGTCGGCAAACATCCGGCCCATACCAACGTTCCAATACTGACCACCGCCATCAAAGACGTAGTTATTTGATGGTGTTGTTGTATTAGAAACAGAACTCGTATCCCAAGAACCAATGTCTTGGTTGAATGACGAAGCGCCATTAAACATCTCTGCCATGATTTCAACAGAACCCGTATTCCAAGAACTAATGTCTTGATTGAATACGCTCGAGCCATTATACCCGCGGAACATCCTATACATATCAATAACATTACTCACATCCCAACCGCCGATGTCTTGGTTGAAGACACGCGAATTGAAGAACATCTCATGCATACTAATAACAGAACTCGTATTCCAAGAACTAATATTTCCGTTGAATACATCCGTATATGCGAACATTTCTGACATATCAGCAACAGAACTCACATCCCAAGAATTAAGATCTTGGTTGAATGCAACTGCAGCGTTGAACATTTCTCTCATATTAGTAACAGAACTTACATTCCAAGAATTAATTGGTTGGTTGAAAGCCCGAGCAATACTGAACATCTTTCTCATATTAGTAACAGAACTCACATCCCAAGAGCTAATGTTTTGGTTGAATGATGCTGCATAGACGAACATACTACCCATACCAGTAACAGAACTCACATCCCAAGAACTAATGTCTTGGTTGAAATAACTGCAGCCAGCAAACATTTCTGACATATCAGTAGCAGAACTTACGTCCCAAGAACCGATAGCGGGTATGCGCTCGGAATTTTTCGACACATTATAAAAGGCTCTTTCGAAACTTGTTACTGAGCTGGTGTCCCAGTTTTGGATGCCGGTGTTGGTGAGATTTATGTCTTCTCTATCAAAAAACATATCCTGCATAGTAGTAACAGAACTTACGTCCCAAAGACCAATGTCTGGGTCAATCGCAACATTTCCGTTTGCGTTTGACCAAGCTTCTTTTAATGATGTTATGGGTGCTGTGGTGATGATACCAAAGTTTGGGACAAAAGTATAACCAGCAGTGAGTCTGATATCTCCTTGTGGTGCAGCTGCCTCAGTAGCGGTACCTGTTAGTGGGTAGTAATACTGACCCGCCTCGAGGAGGACAATCGATGCAGAACGGCTCGAGGTAGAATTACCTAAGCTGTCGGCCGCGTCTAGCGTTACTGTAGCAGTTTCCACGCCTTCTACAACACTCTCATCAAGCGCAGTGAAACCGAAAGAATATGCTCCGTTTGTGATGGTAAGCGTGCCGGTCAAAGACGCTAAACTGATATCATCAACACTAACTCCTGAGATAGTGTATCCTACAGTGGTCCCATCGGCGATGTTGGCTACCGTACCAGAAAAAACAGCAGTAATACCACTTCCTTCGGATAAAAACGCGCTGTTAAATGAAGGCTGTATGTAAGCAGGTGCCCCAGATCTTCTCGCTACCCTGTAAGTCCTTCTGTTGTCTCTTGCCGAAGCCAGAATAGATTCCAAGCCAGAGCGTAGAGTCCTAGGACGAGGTGGTGTTCTTGCAGCAATACGAGCAGCTCGAGCTGCAGCGATTGTTGCGTATAAGTTTGAATCATATGGCATATGATTAATCTCCTTTGTGTGTTTGTTGCCCTTATTTGAGCGACTTTATTTATATAATTATCAACTTTCAAGTAAAAAAAAGGGACTCCGAAGAGTCCCTTATAGAGCAGATCCTTTAAAGGATTCTTTTTCTTAGTTGATCAGCATGTTGTCGATGCGGAAAATACGGTAGTACTGGTTGCTCTTAGCAGCAGCCAAGCCATCAGCAGGTGTTTGACCAACGAATGGGTTAGAAGCCATGCCGTAACGAGTCTTGAAGCCAATCTTAGGTTGGAAAGTATCTTCAGCGACTGCGCGGAACATTTGCAGAGGAACGTAAGGACAGTAGAATACACCGGCGTCATAAGGATTGGTGCCTTTGTAACCAACAGTTACATAGTCAGCAGTCGCATATGGGTCGATATAAACTCGTGTACGACCGTTAAGAACACCAGCAAAAGTAGAGCCAGTATCGTCAACTTGTAGGTTAGCTGAGATTGCAGGAGCGTAGTCCAACATGCCAGCAGCGGCCAAAGCAGTAGCAACATCTGATGAACAGATGATGAAGTTACCTTTACCACGACGAGTGTCTTTAGCGATTTGGTTAGCTTCACGTTCGATTTGAACCATCAAGCCTTTGAACTTCTCAACAGACCAACGGCCATCAGCGTCTGTAGACAGATCGAAGATACCAGGAATGGTAACGTTTGAGCTTTGTGCGCCCATCCTAGCTTGTGAGTTGATCGTACGGATAACTTCACGGTTGATTTCAGCCAAGATTTCTGTTGAAAGAATGTTAGCGAGTTCAGTTTCAGCGTCAAGACCGTGAATTGCTTTCAAGTCTTGTGCGAGTTCGATTGAGTATTCAGCTTTGAGAGCACGTGACTTTGCAGTTACAGTAGCTTTCTCAATGGTGAAACCCATTTCTGGAAAAGTTGACCCAACAAGACCAAGACCTTCTGCATCAGTAGTCGGAAGACCGCCGCCGAAGTCAGGGCCAGAAGCTGAATCAGTAGTTGCCAAGCCATCAAGACCAGAAGGGTCTTGTGCTTGAGTAGCAGCTGAATCGCCAGAGAAGTATGAAGGCGCTTCGCGGAACAATGCTTCGTCGCCAGAAGTAGTTGCACCTTGCGTAGTCTTGAAACGTGACTTCATTGCAAAGATAAGACCAGTAGGACCAGACATGGGCTGAACACCACAAACGTCATATGCCATCAGATTAGGCATTGCACGACGAACGAGCGCGATCAGTACTGGGTTCCAGTTAGCAACAGCACCTGTAGTAGTAGGTGACGATTCGTTTAACAAAGAAGACGATTCGTCAGATTCACGAAACGCAATTTCTTGGTTTTCTAAAATAGCAGCAGTAACTGCTTTACGGTGATGATCAGTGATTTTACCAGCTGATTCTTCGTTGAGCACTGGGCTCCACTTTTCAATTAATTTATCGTAAGAAATCATTAGTTATTACTCCTTGTTTGCTTTCTTAATAGCTTGCAGATAACGATCCATTGATGAACTAGATTCAACAATAACAGCGTCATCGCTCCAGTCTTCTACAATCTCTTCGACTTCGGTTGAAATTTCTTTCGCAAAGTAAGATTCTTTAACAGTCTTAACTTTATGTGCGAATGATTCTTCGTCTTCAAAATCGAGAGATTCAACTAGAGAGCGCAGCTTTTCTACTTGAGTTTGTGCGAGGTCGCCAGCAGCTTCACGGATAACCGCTTCGCGCATGTAACCTTCGAGTTGTTGTGTTAGAGCCATGGCGGACTCAGTTGTTGAATTCAGTTTTTCTTCTAATTCTTCAACTGAAGATGCTAACTCATCTACTAAGTCAACCTTGGATTCTGGAACATCAATGTAAGATTCAACAAACAATTCTTTAAGATTGTTCATGAAACCTTCAGCGATTTCTGTTCGGAGACCTTGTTCGATAGCAACTTGGTTATCAGTCATCCACTGTTCTACTACGTAGTTTAGGTAGGTATCAACTTTCTCGACCAAATCGTTGCGAGTAGCTTCGACTTCTTCTTCGAGTTTTGATTGATATTCTTCTTCTAATCTTTCTACTTCTGTAGAAATTTTAGAATTAATTGCAGCTTCAAAAATAACTGCTGTTTTTGCTTTGAACTCATCAGAAAGCGTAGCTTCTGATTCGACCAATGCGTTGAGATCATCTGAGAAATCGTAAGCAGTTTCGGGCAATTCAATTGCTTCGTCTTCTACCATTTCACCGAATTCTTCATGCATTTTAGCATAAGCGGCAGCAAGCTGCTCTTTTTTCATTCCAGACATTTTACTGTACATAGCATTAATCATGCCTGCTTTAGTTTTTGGTGCTGGATCTTGTTTGGTTTGATCACCCTTACGAGTTGAAGCCTTTGAAATAGACTTGTCTGCTGCAGCGACGGACGCTACAGATTGGTCTTCAGCTTTCTCAGTATCATGAGTTTGGGCTTCCACGATTTCGTTGTCCTCATCGTGAAGCTCTACATTTACTTGATCAGTCATGCGTACTCCTTAATTGTTATGATTTGAGCAACGAGAGGAAATTTTTAAACTCACGAGCTTGGATCTCATACAGATCAGACCGCGGAGCTTTCTTAATTTCTGTCTCCATTTCTTCAATTACTTGAGGTTCAATAATGCCATTATTCCAGACCCATTCAACACCTTCCATTATTCCATTTACGAAAGCTGCTGGTGCAGATGGATCTTGTACGATATCAACCGTACTAAGAATGAAGTCGTCTTTGACGACCATTGTGCCACTACGTTGTTCAAGACTACCCATACCACGAGTTGAAACACCTAGTCTAACACCGCCCTCGAGCAAACCTTTAACGATTTGGCCCATAGGAGTATCTAATATAGATGCCTTTCCAATCACATCATTACCTTTCCACTCAAGAGAAGTAATGAGGTGAGAAACTTTGTCGAGGTTAATGGTTGGCCCTTCAGGGTGATTTAACTCACCTACTGCTCTGCCTTGATTAACCTGTTCAGCCACGTATTTACCTACAGCCCTTTCCATTATGGCTCTGGGATATACACGACCATTGCGATTCTTTTGTTCTGCCTGTGCGAATATACCTTCAATAGCGAAGGTCTTGCCGCCGGATTTCGTTGCTTCTGTGATAACTTCTAACTCGTTATCAATAAATTCAGCCATCAACTTCATTATCGCATTCCTTTTAATTCTTTTGCAAATTGCACACCTGCTTTCTCTGCTTCTCTTTGAGTAGAGAAGGTGTCCAATTTATCCTTGTCGATATAAACAACAAATTTATTTTTAACCTTCAAGACAGTAACATTAATCTTATTAGTTTTCTTAGAGAACACTAAATCGCCAGACATATTTTTGGCTTTGACTGCTTCTGATATTTGCTTAAAAGTCTTCATTGTTTTTTATTTATAATAAATTAATCTTCAAGGTCTGTATCTTCTAAATCAGCTTCGTCAGAGCCATAATCTTGCTCTAAACCCTGTTCTAATTCAGAGAATACTTCATCTTCTGATGATTCTTCTGAGCCGTAATACTGTGCAGCGACAGCAATTCGTTGTTGCTCAAGCGCGTCTTGAATTCGGTCACCAAGTAATGTAGAGAATGTTTCACCCGCTTGGTTAAATTCTTTGTCGGATATGCTGTTGATTAAATCTTCGATAGACGCTTCTGGGGTCGCGGCGTCAAGTTCAACTTCATGTTCGCTCATATTAAAATCCTTATTCATTATTTAAAAAATTATTTAGCCGGTTCGTTAGGCTCTTCTTTCGGAGCCGGTTCTGGAACCGAAGGTGCTTCATCTGCCGGAGCTTCTTGTTCAGGCTCTGGCAGCTCACCCGCTGCAAACTCTTGATCTATCTCTTTTTTCATTTTCGCGATATCTTCTTCCGATAATCGCATGACATTTTTCATTACCCATTCTTTAGAGAAATAATCACCAACAAATTGCTGCACTTCATTCATAGTACCCAATCTGTCTCTTAGGATTTCAGCTTCTTTTAGTTCAGAGAAATAATTGTCTTTAACGAAATCAACGACGATTTCTGCTTTCCATTCATCCCAATCTTGGTCGGTAATAATTCCTTTTATGATCAATTGCTTTCGAAGAATACCCAAGAATACCTGTGAGAATTTACGGCGAATACGATCGATAAATTTCTGAAACTTAACCTCGTCTCGAGTAATCTCTGTTGACCGCCCAAGAGAAAACTGTGCTTCTTGTTCGAGACGATTGATAGGCACATTCAAAGCGCGATACAACCGTTTTTGGAAATAAACAATGTCGTCTATCTGACCGAGATTATCTCCTCCAGGAAGAGTAGAGATCTCAGTCCCACGACCACCTTCTCTACGAGGCAACCAAAAATCTTCGAGCATAGACATATGCTTTCGGTCGTCTTTGAGTTCACCTGTTGATGCGTCATAAACCAATTTGTTGCGATACTTCGCCATGATGTTTTTCATATATTCTTCGGCTTTACCACGTGGTAAACTACCGACATCGATATAGAAGATACGCCTTTCCGGTGCTCTCGCGAGACGATAGATGACTAAAGAGTCTTCCATCATACGCAATTGATTAATTGGCTTTAACGCTTTATGAATGTGTGATATTACTTTCTTTCGACTTTCGTCCAAAAGTCCAGAAGTAACGTAACTGACCGAATCGGGAGAAAGGCGAACACCAGAATTTGATTGACCTGGTTTTTCTTCAAACACATAAAACTCGTCTACTGTGTCGACCAATTTCGCACCAGTGATAGGGTCTTTCTTGTATTTGATGTTCTTCACTTTTCGTATACGGGCAGAGTCGATACTTCTGATCTCTTGTATACCAGCTTTTAAATTTGACTCATTAACCAATAGATGATGATAAATTCTTCCATCTACATACCAGCTTCGAAATATATCGTGACCGAGTTCATTGAACTTCAGCATAGAGACGATATTTTCAAATTCTTCTGTTATTTGGTCTTTGATTTTGTCGGGCGCGTCAACCTTGTCTAGACTAAGTTCAACGTTAGATTCTAGTTCTGATGCGCTAATAGATTCGTTAACAATTTCTTCGATTGCCATATCTACTTCTGGGTGCATTGCTACACCACGATATCGCAATACTAACTGATGGTTGTCCTTTGAGTTGTCCCCATCCATATTGATGTACTGGCCATAATGTCCAGCTGCAGCAGTTACATACCCCGCCCCATCTTCATCAACAGGTGGTACAATAGAAGGAAGTTTCGAATCCGCCGCCTGTGCTTTGCCAGCGCGCTTAATTTCAAATCCGAAAAGTTTTAATACTCGATCATCAGCCATTTGGTTTCTCTAATAATAATTATAAAAAATAAAGGGAGAGGTATTTCACTCTCCCTGTTATTTAGTGTCAAGTTAAGATGTCGTGTTTGATTCCCAGTATTGTACTTGGAACTCAACAGTGAATCTTTCGATTTCATCTACTGATGTATATGCTACGTCGATAGGTGAAACCAAAGTCGGGAAACAGCCTCGAAGATTATAAGTCTTCAATACTGATGCGTCTTTGTCCAATTGCTCGACCAACAAGTCTGATTGATAATCAGTTGGGTTGGTAAGACCAGTGTTAGCTGAATGTGCGTTAATGCCATTCATCCAACGCTCCATTGAATCGCGAACAGTGAAGTCTGTATCATTGATAACAGTCACGGTCCAAGGTTCGAATGTGCGATCACCAGCAATCTTTAACTGACGACCACGGAAAGGTACTGTAATAAGACCAACCGTAGACCCAGGTAATTGTGCTGCTTCGCAGAGGAAAGACGTCAATTCTGCGTCTCCTGCTGCAAACTGCGGAAAGTTAATGGTTGCTTTGAACAGATTTGGTCTAGCACCACCACCACGCAGTTTTGATTTAAAGTCATCGACTCCTAAAATTGCCATTTAATATTCTCCTTAATGGTGCTTAGACGCTGCCAACAACTTCTTCAAACTCAACACCAGTTCGAACAGCTACGAAATTTAGAGTAACATAGTTGATTGAACGTGCGGGTTTAATGAAGATATTTGCAACAAATCGGTTTTGATCAATTACCGCTGCAGTGTTATTTGTTTCATCACAAACAACGCGGAAGTCTGTGATCCCGCGTCGACCTTTAATTTCCCGAAGGAAAGGTACAACAACGTTAACAAACTCTGCTCGGGTGAATTCATCGTTGAATTCAAACATAACGTTCCTAGCAGCGCCTTTAATAGATCGCTCAACAGCAAGGAATAAACGACGAACGTTAATTCGGTCGAATGCTGACGGACGCGACTCTTTAGTCTTGTCGCCAAACAGAATGATACCTTGTCCTGGAACATTGATTACTGGGTTAACACCAGCTTTATATAATGAATCTCGTTCGCTCTTAGTAGCATTGTAGGCCAAAGAAGTAACGCCAAAGTATTGGCCTCTTCGTGAACCTGCAGGTGAGAACCAAGGAGCGGCAACAGCGTCTGTACCAGCCATAACACCAGCGGTTACTGGGGCAGCGGGGATAAAGACATACTGATCGTTATACTTGTCATAAACTTTCAAGTAGTTATTATCTACGATCAGATATGACGAACCATTAAAATCGTTCGTCGTAGATAACGTAGAGGATACTGGCGAGGGGTTGTAAACAACAGCAGCTCGGTCAGGTGAAGTAACAACAACACAGTCCATTCTACCATTCGTGCCGGCAGCGATTGAAACCAAATGTGCAACAACAGTTTTCTGTTTTTCCTTGTCTGCCATTCCTGGCGCGATCAAGAAATCTACTTCAATAGTGTTCACGTCTTGGAATTGATCAAACCCAAACACAACTTCTGCTGTATCTAAAACACCAGACTCAACGCCATGAACTAGACTTACCGCCTGAACTGCAGGGATGGTCATCATGAAGTTTTTGTTAAGAGCTGCAACACCAGCGCCCAGTGGAGCGGGAGCAGAAGCACACCAGACGTATTGTGAACGATTGTTTAACACGTCAACCAAGTAGTTTGCAGTGCCATCAGAAGTCTTGGCATCTGATGCGAGAGACGCGAATGCGAAGGATTCTAAAACTGAACCGCGAGTTCCTGAGAACGCACCGTCTTCATCGATTACTAGAACGTGGACTTCGTCGTTATTACCACCTTGCTCACCAACATAAGTTGATGTGCTTGGCGCGCCGTCAAAGTATCCAGAATAAGCTGAGTCGCCCCAAGCTTTAAAAACTGCATCATTCGAAGAATATGGACATACTTCAACTTTAATGCTGTTACCTGCAGTTCCAGGATACTTTGATACAAAGGTAAGACCTTTAGTAGCTAAATTGCCTTTCTGTGCGTTCCAGTTGTCCATGTTCTTGACAAGAGGAGCGGCTGCAGCAGAATCTGCTGAACTTGCGTTACGTGCTGTTGATGTTACTTCTCTAACAACGTAGAGAGAGTCTGAGTATTGTAGGAATGCTGACGCTGATAAAAAATCAACGGCGGAATTCTGATCGGGAGATCCGAAATTAGAAACCAAGTTCGACTCGTTACTTACGAGAATTGGTTCTTCAACTGGACCCCACCTAAAGTCGCCCACAAAAGCGCCAGTAGAGGTTGTTACGGCTGGTACAACGCCGGTTAAATCGATTTCCTTTACTGCGATTGAGGGAGACGAACCTGGTAAAATTGCCATAGTTGTATCCTTTTCGTTAGCTATATGATAAGAGTTTCATTATACGATTATATTCAATAGAGGTTATTTATAAAAATCTAATCTTAGAAATTTGGGTCGTGTTCGTACACTTGCCATTGCCACTTACCATCTTCTTCTTTATTCTCGATAGCGTTAATTGCATCAGATCCATCGTCGATAAATCCAAAGGGAACGACGTCATTTTCGATTTCTTGCATTCTATTATCGAACATCATTTTCTTTAGATTTATATCTGTCATGTCAGAGAAAAATTCTGTGGTGACAAAGTAACCGAACATGACAAGATTCATCATTAAATCATCATGGTTTCCTTCACTGGCTTCATAAGAAGTACCCTTCGAGATAAAGGTTGAAATCTCCACAATCGTATCGTCGTCGAAAATTTCTAGTTTCTTTTCTTCTAATATATCTTTGATACCCGAACATCCAAGTCGCTTTGTTTTGCGCGTGATTTCGACGCCAATGCTGTTAGATTTTACTGAGGAGGACAGGTGGCAATTATCATATTCTAGATCGTGGTACAGCCCGTTACAAACAACAGTACCCTGATCGTTAGATTCTATTACAACATAAGCGGTGTTATAAGCAGTTGCATACTTATATATAATGTCTGGGAAGAGTATTGGAGAGATAGTGTTATCCCGATACACAGCTACTTGTTGAAAGGGGCGTGTCGTAATGTCAATAATATTGAACGTAGAATAGTCCTGTCCTCTTCCTTTCGAGACATCAACGGTCATGATGTACTCGTGACTCGGCCGAGTTTCACAATAAATTTTTAGAAGACCGCCCTCTAAAACTCGTAGAGGCGCTGATGCAACAAACGCCATCAGCGTCTCTGCATTTATTAGAGTATCTCCTTTACCGAAGAATGTGTTTCCATATTCTTGGTCAAACTGCAGCTGAGAAGTATTCGAGATCGTTTCTTCTTTCCAGCTTTCGTCTCTTCCAGGGACATCCCACCAATCTACTCGGAAAGGCTTAAATGTATTAGTTTTCTGTACAGCGCCTTGCCACAATTTGTGGTACATGTTTCCGATGCCATTGGCAGTAGAGGTGATAATTACCTTTGTGTCTCGTCCCGCTGTGACAACAGGATACGTGGAAGTATAGAATTCAGCTGCTCGCTCAACAAAAGCAAACTCATCGAGATAGAGCAAATTGACAGACATACCACGAATAGAAGACCCGCTAGTGGCAGCAGCAATAATCCGACTATTATTAGAAAACTCAATAGAACCTTTATTGAGAGTTTTACAGCCAGGTTGTAGAAAGAACGGCAGATTCTCAAGCATAAGTGTAATGCGTCCGAGCATTTCTCGAGACGTGGCACCTTTATTTGCGAGAACCGCGATTGTTTTTTCTGACTGGAAGATTGCGTACCAGAGCAAGTAGGCGACTGATGAGATTGATTTCCCAGACTGTCGACAAGCAAGTACAATGTTAAAGCGATTATCGTTAAAGTGGTTGAACATACGTTCTTGATATGGGTAAAGCTCGAATGGAACAAGACCATCGTCCAATGAAATAATCTTAACATATTTCTGGGCAAAGTAAGAAGGGTCGCCCATACACTTTTTATATTCAAGGATCTGCTCCCTTGACCATTCTTGCGTAACGCCATCGCGTTTTACATTGATGTTGCCAAGATAGGTTTCATTCATCATTCTCTGTGCCAACATCAATTACCGCCCTTTCTTCATCATGTAGTAAACGTTGTAGTTCAGTTGTGCTACCTAAGAACAAATTGTTATTCGTAATTTGTTTTTTAGGCTCGTCTGATTTATTGATGTCTTTGTGTTTTTTATTCAGATCCATCAACTTATCATTCACATCAGAAACGTTTTTAATCATTCCTGATAATACTTCGAACGCTCTGGGATGCTCTGATTCTCTCGCGACTTCTATCATGAGTTCAAGGCTACGTTTACCGTTTTCTATCAACTCATAATAGGTGTCGCGAGAATATTCATAATCAGTCTTTACGTTTGGATCATCTTCTTTCATTTATACTCACAACTTTTTCAAATAACTCATATCACCAATTGTTATAGATTTTGTCGCGTCATTTCCAGAGAACCTGATGTATCCTTCTCTCGGGAAAATAGAACATTCTCCTGCCGCCAGAGAGTCAAGGGTTTCATCTTCTACGATAGTAGCAGCAACACCGTCTATCTTAATATTTAGTGCTGGTTTATTTCGCGTCGAGAGAATCATAAGGTCTGAGTCGAAAGAACCATTGCCAGCAGTACCGACTCTTACATAAAAGTCTTCAGATTTAACCTTCCAATCTTTCAGGACAATCCCATTA
>Ga0233426_10000549_pt1 | contig 39533 bp, 36 predicted proteins | sample SI_118_April2016_6_FD_179875 | JGI IMG/M metagenome (GOLD analysis project Ga0233426, IMG submission 179875) | Seawater microbial communities from Saanich Inlet, British Columbia, Canada - SI_118_April2016_10_MG | ecosystem: Environmental > Aquatic > Marine > Inlet | place: Canada: British... | reverse complement strand
TGTAGTTGAGAAATATTATTATCTGTCATGCAGTGTACTCCTTGTTGGTTGTTGATCTGCTAGGATCAATCAACAGGATACGCTGCTACTTACTTTCCTCATACACCAGAAATGATCATACCTCCTAGGCATAACTTTCCTTATTTGATTGGGCAGCTAACAGTCAATTACACAGAATCCATAATAAACCTATTTAAACGGATTCTGTATAAGTATTTTTTTAGCTAGTAGTTCTTCAACAGAAAAAACGGTATGCATGTATTCCACTACACCCCAATTTACATGACTAATTCTCTAGTTTTACTTCTCCTTCAATAATCCACTAATCGCCCCCCACATATTCTCAAGCAATATAGGTTGTGCTTCGGCGGTGGGATGTATGCTGTCTTTTTGCATGAGCTGTGGTTGGGTGGCGATGTTTTCTAAGATAAACGGAATGTAACTAACGGTGTTGTTTTGTGCCAATTGCTGGAAGGTTTTACGAAAGGCGACGGTGTAGCGCTCTCCGTAATTGGGTGGGATTTCTATGCCCGCTAATACGACCTTGGCATTTATCTGTTGGCTGAGGTCGATCATTTTTTGTAGGTTTTTAGCCATCAGTTTTGTTGGGTAGCCACGTAAGCCGTCGTTGCCGCCCAATTCAATGACGACAATTTCTGGCGAGTAGAGTGAGAGCAGTTGGGGCAAGCGGCTTAGGCCGTCGGCGCTGGTATTGCCGCTCACACTGGCATTAATCACTTCGTAATGGGCGTAGGATGTGCTGTGTAGTTGCTCTTGTAATAAATGCACCCAGCCTGCGGTGACGTCTATTCCATAGGCGGCGCTGATACTATCCCCTACGACGAGAATGCGGTGTTCGCTGTTGGCATGAGCGACGGTAAACGGTAAAAGACATAGGCAACTAATCAGCAGGAATGTACAGGCGCGATAAATGTCTTTTTTCATGCCCTGTTTCCTGCTGGATGGTAAGCGTGCCCTTGATATGTTGGATATATAGATATATTCGATATATAGACGTGTTTGTTATTGTTCATAATGATGTCTTTTGTGTCATCCTAAAATAGTAAAATATATGTGCTGTTGGTTTATTATTGGGGTGATGGTGGCTTTTTACTAGCGTCTTTTTTCTTTATTACTGAGTGATGTATTGATGTTGATCTTACGATGGTGGACACCACCATTAGTGAATAGCGTTGGCTTATCATCTTTGCACTTCAATGTTACGTAAGATGATAAGGTTGTTATCTTTTATACGCTCTAATACGCTCAAATGAATGAAGTAGGTGATTTTTTTATGATTAATGCACGCAATATCACAAAGTCGGTCAATACGGCAGAAGGTTCTCTGACGATATTAGAGGGCATTGATTTAGCGGTTGATAACGGCGAAAGCCTCGCTATTGTGGGCGCATCGGGCTCAGGTAAATCGACGTTGTTGGGTATTTTAGCGGGATTAGATGTACCTACCTCGGGCTATATGGCGTTAGCAGGTAAAGAACTCACTGCGATGGATGAAGAAGGTCGGGCGGCTGTGCGGGCTGCCAGTGTGGGTTTTGTTTTTCAATCGTTCCAATTATTGCCGGGATTGAATGCCCTAGAAAATGTGATGTTACCCTTAGAGTTGCACAGTATTGCGAATGCAGAACAAAAGGCTAACGAATATTTAGAGCGTGTGGGCTTATCTCATCGTTTACACCATTACCCTAAGCAGTTATCGGGTGGCGAACAACAACGAGTGGCTATTGCCCGTGCGTTCGCCAGTGAACCGGATGTGTTATTTGCGGATGAGCCAACAGGCAATTTAGATAGTGCTACGGGTGCGCATATTATCGAACTCATTTTTGAATTAAATGCCGCGCAAGGCACCACGCTTATTTTGGTTACCCATGAAGCGCGGCTAGCGCAGCGTTGTTCTCGTCAAATTACCCTTGAGGCTGGGAAAAAAATCGATAATGTGGTTATAGATAATCCAGACTCGGCAAGCAACATCAAGGCGGGATCGTAAACGATGCGAGATCTTAATTAGCATTAGCCGCTAAATTGTTATGGCGTAACTGGCGCAGTGGTGAAGTAAAAATTTTAGTTTTCGCGCTCACCTTGGCTGTAACGGTAGTGACAGCGATTGCGGTTTTTTCTAGCCGGATGGATCAATCGTTGGCGCGCCAGAGTAATACCTATTTAGGTGCCGATCGCGTCGTTTCTAGTCGTTTTGCGATTCCTGACACATGGCAAACCGAGTTGCCATTTGATGGGTTACAGCAAACCCAAGTGACTGAGTTCAGCTCTATGGTGTTTGCGACCAAAGACAATGTCGATGAAATGCATTTGGCCTCTATAAAAGCCGTGGGCGAGCTTTACCCCTTAAGAGGCCAGCTAGAAGTGAGCGATATTGCCTTTGCATTAGGTGACGATATAGCCGTTGCTCAATCGGTTCCCCAGCAAGGCGAAGTGTGGGTCGATTCGCGTTTATTACCCTTAATGAATTTAGCCTTGGGCGATACGCTAGCGGTAGGCAATAAAGATTTTACGGTAAGCAAAATTGTAATACGCGAACCCGATACTACCAATGGTTTTGCGGTATTAGGCCCGCGAGTGTTAATGAGTCAAAAGGATCTTGCCGCCACTGGCGTGATACAGGTGGGTAGTCGTGTGACTTACAGTTGGTTGCTAGCGGGCGAAGAATCTGTATTACGTGATTTCGAAGAATGGGTCACACCGAAATTAGGTGAGCATTATGAATTTAAAACGATTAGAAATTCTCAGCGAAATATTAGTTCTGCACTAGACCGTGGCACGCGATTTTTGATGTTGGCAGCGGTGATTGGTGTTTTATTGGCGAGTGTGGCAATTGCGATTGCCGCTCAGCAGTTTGCTCGTCGTCAAACCGATCAAGTGGCTCTACTGAAAAGTTTGGGCGCGAGCGCGTTATTAGTTCGGCAATTATATTTTGTGCAGATGCTGATGATGGGAGTGATTGCCTCGGGTATTGGCATGATGATAGGTGAGGTAGTGCAACGTTTAATCGCCTCCAGTCTTGCCTCTTTATTTAATGTCGAATTGGTTTCTGCGGCTTGGTCTGCTTATGCCGCCGGTGGCTTAACGGGTATTTTGTGTTTGTTATGTTTTGCTTTACCTCCCTTATGGCATTTACCTAAGGTGTCTCCGTTAAAAATATTGCGTCGTGAATTGGCCGTTGCCACTGTCAGTGTATGGTTGAAAGCCTTATTTGGTATATCGGCCATTATCGCGTTGATTTGGTTTTATAGTGGCGATGCGTTTATTACCTTATCCATTGTGGGTGGGTTTATGGTGGTGATGTTACTTGGCGTATTATTGGCGTTGGTTATGTTACGTTACAGCCATAAAGCTGGTAGTAAAGCGGGTAGCTATTGGCGCTTTGCGTTTGCTAATTTAGAGCGCTATCGCGTACAAACGGTGACACAAATTTTAGTGTTTGCCTGTGCGCTGATGTTGCTAATGGTGTTGTACGCGGTGCGTACTAGCTTGATAGAAGAGTGGCGGTTGCAATTGCCCACCGATGCGCCCAATCATTTTATTATGAATATAGCGCCGCACGAAAAAGTAGAACTCGAAACATTGTTGGTGGAAAACCTATTGGATGCCAACGATATGTATCCTATGGTGCTGGGGCGTATTAGTGCGCTGAACAATATCGACTATACCGAGGATAGCCGACAACGTTCAAACTCTTTACGTCGTGAATTAAATTTAAGCTGGGCCGAAAAAATCGCTCCTGCTAATGCGTTGGTCAGCGGTGAATGGTGGGATACATGGCAAGGTAAAACGGGTTTTCCGGGAGTGTCGGTAGAAGCAGAAGAAGCAGAAGAAATAGGTCTAGCCTTAGGCGATGTGATCACCTTTAGCTTGGGCGGTATTACACTGCAAGCGGAGGTGGCGAGTTTTCGTTTGGTGGATTGGAATGCGATGCGGCCGAACTTTTTCTTTTTATTTTCGCCCGGCACACTAGGTAATTACTCGGCAAATTTTTTAACTAGTGTGTTTATTCCGCCAGCACAAAAACCATTTGTGAATACACTGTTAAAACAACACCCGACAATTGTTGTTATTGAAGTGGATCGAATTATTGAGCGAATTCGCTCGATCATCGAGCAAGTGGGCAGAGGAATAGAGTTGGTATTATGGCTAGTGTTATTGGGTGGTGTGATGGTGTTAATAGCCGCCGTTAATTCGAGCATGGCTAGCCGTATGCAGGAGATAGGTTTGTTGCGCGCACTGGGTAGTGGTCGAGGATTGATTCTACGCAGCTTAACGGTCGAATTTACTTTGCTCGGTTTTTTAGCCGGTGTGATTGGTGTATTAGGCTCCGAGGCATTATTGATTGGTCTGCAGTGGAAAGTGTTTGAGGGTAATGTTAGCCCGCATTATTTTTTATGGTTTGCAGGGCCAATACTGGGTGCAATTTTTATTGGATCTTTAGGCGTGTTTTCTTGTCGGCGTGTTATCTCAGTGCCGCCGAATATTGTGTTGAGAGAAGTTGAAGGGTAATGTTGAGCTTGCTATATCGGACAACACGCTGAGAACAATGGCTGTGCTTTTACATGAATACTTTCCATAGTTTACCCCGTGAGTATTTACAAAATATCTCTACAGGTTGCTTTCTTCATATTTTTCGTACATTGGTCGTTTTGCGTAATTAAAAACAACGAATGTTTGTGATTTTTTAACGCTAATTTATTGTGGCAATAATAGTAAAAATTTGAGGTCGCAGCACCAATAAGTTACGTTAGCCTTAGTGTTAAAACAGTGGGCATTGTTTATGACAAGAAGTGTTTGGGTAATTAAGTTTATCGGTGCTCGCTTGTCATAAAGCGCTGTTGCTTTTTTAATAATTATCACCCGTCCACAGACCAATACAAGCTTACCCTTGATTATGCTGATTTTTGGGTTTCTTCATGTTCTTATGTTGCAAAGGACATTTACGTAAAATACTCTACGGCTGTATCGGGATCAAGTGCAGAAATGGTTTTGTCCCGCATATTAACAGTCCGACAAGCAAAGCGGCACGTGGCTTTCTTGGCTTAAGCTCGAAATTCAGGCAAAATACATCCTTATGTTTTAGCAAGATCACAGAGGTTGTGGTGAGAGGTGATTATATCGACTGGGAGGGGAAGTAATCTATACGCTAGCTAACGTAACCTTCCAAACAAAACTGGAAAATGGTAACTTAATCACTGAACACATTTTTACAGATGAAAATTGAAATAGTACTATATGAATTTAGTAAAGACCGTATCATTTACTGTGACAGCTAATACACGCTTCCCTCTAGTGTTTAGGGCTAAGCCTTAATGACCGATATCATAATTGCCGTAAGACGACTCAAAGGGCTGACAGGTGCATCTCGCATCGTTTTTGCTCAACTTCAGCAATTACGACAGCAAGGGTACAGTGTCTCTGTTTTTGCTGAAAAAGCTGATCAAGCGCGTCTGAGGGACCTCGGGGTCCACTTTAAACGCTGCCCTCGACTCCCTCTCCTCAACCGTTATTGGACAGGGAGATGGTTTAACTACTGCTTTCAACGTTACCGAAAACATTGTAAAAACTCGCCTCTAGTTATCGGTCATGGTGATATCGAACAGCAGGACATTCTGTTTTTGCATAACATTGTTCAGCGGGAGCAAGCTGCCCTAGGAATACTATGCGCACCCGCAGTTAAGCACGTCATTCAGCTCCATTATCGACTGCTCACACAACAGGCGTTTACGTATTGCATCGCCAATTTACAATTAATGAAAGATGAGTTGATTAAAACATTTAGCATTCCTGCTGAAAAAATTTATGTGGCACACCCAGGTTACAATCCAGATCAATTTGATGTTAGTCACAAGCCTATCTACCGAAAAGCACTGCGAGAAAAGCTCAAACTGAAGGATCATGAAGTCGTTGTTGGATTGATCACATCTGGCAGCTTTTTTAAACGCGGGCTAGATATTTGCTTGCAAACCATGGCACAACTACCCGAAAGTGCCCAACACAATACCAAGCTGTTATTAGTGGGAAATATCCAAGAGATACAGGCACTAAAACAAAAGTATGCTCCTCAATTTCCTGAAAATAATTTGCTAATTGTTCCGAAAACATCGGCTATAGAACACGTTTACAGCGCAATGGATATTTTCTTTTATCCTGCACGGTTGGAAGAGTTTGGGTTAGTGCTGCAGGAAGCAGCAGTATTTGGACTACCTATACTCACCTCTATTAATACGGGCGCATCAGAACTATTTACAGGTATTGGTCGTGACTTTGTGATCACTAGCAATCAACCCAGCGATTACCTTTCCTCCCTTATTCAATTGATAGAAGATCGTAACTTACGAGAAAAACTGGGGCAATGTTTACAAGCGTGTACTCAACACAATACTGAACGCTACTATCTTGAGAAAATTGAACAAATTTTGGAAAATAACACCAGCAACCTTCAGCTCTCTTAACTCAACGTGTTATTTGGGTTAACGTATCGTGATCCATCACTTCAGATGCGCAACGAGCAGTTGTGCCCGCAACAAAATGTTTTATCAATTTATGTTGTTTTGATCTGCTTAACCGAATTTTTTCATAGTGCCAAAAATAATACAATTTATGCATTATCTAGGACATCCCCCTTGTTATTTTTTTCTAGGGGTTTTCTTCCATTGGGTTTTGGTGGAAGAAGCTGACAGCAACGCGGGAATGCGTGTTATTTTTTTGATTAAAAATATCGGTAGTTTTTTCAAGACGCTCAGTTCACTTAATCCATTGCCACACATAGCAGCGCCTAGTGCGTAAATCGCAATCACTATTATGCCAAACAAGGCAATAAGTTGAGTTGCTGGGAACAGTAATCCGGCGAATAAAATCAATACCATATAACCGATAGGTAGCAGCATTAAGTCGAGTAGTGCGTCTAGCGCGTGGAATTCGCCCTTGAAAAAACCGGTAAATGATTTTTTCAATAGGGGTAAAAACGCGGCTTTTAATACGCCTAATCGCCCACCTTCCCAACGTGAAGATTGAATGTCACTGGCGGCATCGTCATTTGGCATTTCGCCATAGATACGCGCTTCATCACAAAATGCGACTTTCACATCTGACTCCACTAAGCGCATATGGTATTCCAAATCTTCAACGATTGAGTTCGCTCTGAAAGGCACTTTTGCTAACGCAGCTTTACTCATAATAAAACCATTGCCCATAATGCCAGCAGAGCCGCCTAACGCGACACGGCCTTTAGCTCGTAGAACATTAAACCCTAGCATGGCCAAGCGCTTAATGCTGGAGTGTTCATTGGCAAGCGCTTCATAGCGCGCTTGCACCACGTCGCTGTTTGATTGGTATAAGCAGTGTCTCAACGCAATAAAAAAATCATCGTTTACAACGCTGTCGGCATCAACGATCAGTGTGTAATCATAATTCTTCTCGGCAATTATTTGCATTGCCCATTGTAGCGCCGCTCCTTTTCCTCTTAAGTGAGGATTGTGGCGTTCGAGTACATTAACGGAGGTTTTGCGAGCAAGTTTGGCAGTATTGTCTGAGCAGTTGTCGGCAATGACGTAAATATCAATATCCTGACTTTTTTCTGCTGCTTGTAAAAGGTTATTGACCGTTCGCTCAATCGTCAGTTTTTCATTGTGCGCAGGGATTAGCACACCAATACGGCCGTGTGCTAATAGTTTATCGGTCGATGTTGGGTGGGTTTTTGGACGAGAACGCATCCCCAGTAAGCTGATGCACAGTAAATAAATAATGGGAGGTAAAACAAGTACTGAGTAGATGATAGCAAATAATTGCCACATGTTAGCAACCTATAATGATGTTTTTTTTAAGACGTTTCGTATGGTTTTTTTTAAAAATTTTAAGAAAGCCGCTGTATAAATAATTTCGCTAAACGTTGATTGCTTTGGTGTATACACCATTTATCTCTAACCGTATCGAGAGCGGCTACTTTTAGGCGGTCTCTAGTGTCGGTCTGTGTAATCAATCGTTCTAAAACATCGGCTAACATGTTTGCATTACCGGGGCGCACAAGTAGTCCGTCATGGTCATGAGTAAATAGCTCAGGGATACCGGTAATATGCGTCGTAACGCAAGGCGTGCCACAGGCCATAGCCTCCATCAGCACAATAGGAATACCTTCGGCAAAACTAGGTAAGACAAAAACATCGGCTTTTTGTTGTAGTGGTTGGATCTGGTCGTGATTGACTTTACCCATAAAGTTAACATGTTGAGTTAACTGATGTGTCATAGCAAATTTTTCTAGATCAATTCTATCAGGGCCATCGCCTACTATTAGCAGCGTAAAATTAACGCCACGGTCTATGAGTGTTTTTGCTGCTTGAAGTAATACGCCTTGACCTTTGGCATTGACTAAGCGGCCTACACAAAGTAACACCGGTATCTCGTTATTATGTATTTCTGGAGAGGGTGAAAATTGTGTGGTGTTTACACCAAGATAATTAATGTGCAGCTTATCCCACTCGGTAAACGCGGTGTATTTCATTACCTGACTTTTGGCAAAGTCACTGATGCAAATAATGAATTTGGCCGCAGCAAATTTTTTCTCTAATTGTTGTTCGCCCACATGATAGAACTCATCAGGCCCATGAACGGTAAAAGAGAAGTCAATATCCATTATTTGTGCCGCTAGCATAGCGACTGTACAACCCTGAGTAGAAAAGTGCGCATGTAAGTGCTGACTGCCTTGTTTTTTTGCCAGATCCGCCACTACCATTGCTTCTAGCCAGTAGGCTGTTTTTTGTACGGTGCTGGTTGGGTTGCGCAGGCAGGCTTTTAAGGTATCCCAGAGTGAGCTGAAAAAGCCTCTAGGGTAAGTGAATAAGGTGAGTAATAAGTAGTAAGGCAGTTTTTTGAATAAGGCCTGTTTAACAAACAGCGTGTCGTTGTATGCTATTTTTTCATCGTCGGTCAATTGCTCAAAAGGTCGGTCAGGGGTATTAATGGAGGCAACTTTTACATTGATTCCTTGCGCTTTTATACCGTTAACTTCGCCCAAAATAAACGTGTGGGATATGGCAGGGTATTGGCTAACAACATAAGTGATGGCAGGGGCTGAATCATCTGTTAGCATTGTGTTACCGTCGTTTTATTGTCGTGGTGTTATTAAGAGTCACTTATGTAGCCCTTAGTATACAGATTTTGCCATATTCGTTGCTGATAAATTATGTGTCTTGTTCAGAAAGGGACATTTAAGGACGGCATGGATGCACGTTTCGGTGATGACTAAAACTCGTGATCCAGGTGGATATCGGGGTCAGAAGACGGTGTTAAGCTTTTTAAGTATTTTGGGATTTCATTGGGAGGTAATGGCTTGCTAAAGAGAAACCCCTGAAAGAATTGACATCCTTTGCTAATCAATATCTCTTTTTGTTCTACTGTTTCAACACCTTCGGCAATAACGGTGTAGCCAAAGTTTTTTGCCATAGAAATAATCGTTTCGGTAATGACGACGTCCGAGTGGTCGTTAGTGATTTCTTGGATAAAACTACGGTCAATTTTTAGTTCATCCAAAGGTAGTTTTTTTAGATAACTTAGTGATGAGTAACCTGTGCCGAAGTCATCAATAGAAACACGAATGCCCATTTCTTTTAGGCGATTTATTTTTTCGACTACTCTGTCAGGATTGTCAATAATAACGCCTTCCGTTAATTCAATCATAACCTGTTCTGGTCGTACGTCACTGTCTTTAATAATATTAGCTAAATGATGAACAAAACTGACTTGTTGAAATTGGATCGGGCTAATGTTGATAGAGACATGATCGAAAATGATGCCTTGCTTTTCCCACTCCTTCATTTGTTTGCAGGTATTTTTTATTACCCAATCACCCAAGGTTAAAATCAACATGCTTTCTTCAGCAATAGAAATAAAGTCTAGCGGTGAAATAAAGCCTTCTTCGGGGTGAATCCATCGCACTAGCACTTCTAAGCTAGGGCATTTGTTGTCGGTGGTTAATTGTGGTTGGAATGCGAGTGAAAGCCCGTCGTTATCAATAGCATGACGGAGATCTTTCTCGATGCGCAAACGTTGATCGGCTTTTATTTGCATACCATTTTCGAAGAAGCAGTAGGTATTTCTTCCGTTCGATTTACTGTGGTACATAGCAGAATCGGCATATTTTAAAATGTCTTCGCTGCTGGAGCTATGTTCATCGAAAAGAGCAATGCCGATGCTGGCGGTGATATGGTACATATTGCCTTTGAGTAAAAAAGGTTCTGTTAAGCTCGATAAAATTTGTTTGGCAATGGCAGACGGTATCTTATTTTTATTGTGATTTTTAAACGTAGGCAGTGACAATACAATGACGAACTCATCGCCACCAAGACGCCCTGCTACGTCTCCTTTGCGTAGGCATAGATCCAAGCGTTTGCGGAATTCAATAAGCAGTTTGTCACCGATGTCGTGTCCTAGCGAATCGTTGAGTATTTTAAAGTGATCTAAATCTAAAAAGATAATTGCGCCACAGGTTTTATTTTTTTGTGCTGAGGCTAGCTTCTTATCAATATAAATTTTTAACATTTTACGATTAGGAAGGCCTGTTAGCGGATCGTAAAAAGCTAGGGAGTTTACTTGTTCTTGTGTGGCAAGTAGTTCATTAGTGCGTTGGTTAAACCAGTGGGCCAATTCGCCAAACTCACCCTGATGCCTCATGTCAATAAAACTATCTACGTTTTCTTTGTTAATATATTGTTTTAAATTGTCCATTAATTCTTTTAGTGGGTCAGCGTAAATACGCTTAAGCAGCAATCCGGCTAAAATAATGGCAATAAGCATAATCACCGCAATGGACAAGCTTAAGGCAGAAATTAAACGTTCAGATACTTTAGTCGCCTCACTCAGTGGAATGACGGTGACAATATTCCAGCCAGTTGAAGGCATGGTGGCAACGCTAGCAAATGCGGGTTCTTGTAAAAAATAGTCGGTTGCTAGAGGGAATACATGTTTTTTGGAATGTTTTTTTATCGTTTCTTTAGTCGGGTTCAGTATGCTGTTTGCAATGGCAAAGGCTTCATTTAAGGTAATTTGGTAGCTATCTTCGGCAATCTTTGTTGCTAAGCTATATAGCGCTTCATTGCTGTTCGTTGTGGGTATGTGCTGATGTTTTTCGTTTATATGTGAGCTAAATGGCCTAAAGAGTTCGTGTTTTTGAGCCAGTTGGGTAATGGTCAAAAAAGGGATGGTGGTGTTTTGGCTATTTCCTGAAGCATAGGGCCTAGCCATCTTTTCATCAGGAAATGATAGTAAATGTCCGTTTCTATCTACGGCAAAAGCATAGCCATTAAATCGTGATGTAGATTTTTTTAGCAGCGCATGAAGACCATCGAGCCTGAGATCTATTGTGGTTGCCCCTATGTACTGTTTATCTTTTTTCATTGGCACGGTTACGGTAACCATGGACTGCAATGAATGAGGGTCTATATAGGACTTTGACCAATACACTTGGTTTGATAATAAATATTTAGAAGGTGCGTACCATTCTTCCCTGTGATAACCATTGCCATCTGGCTGATTGTAGTCATCATAAAACTCTAGATTTCCATATTTATCTCTACTCCAAAAATAGCTGTCGCGCTTTTTCTTTGAGTTAAATGCGTACGGTTCTGGCCATATACCCCCACCAACGACTAAGGGTTTAGATTCTGCATTATTGATGACGCTGGTAATGGTTTTTTTAAAAAGGTTGGTTTCTTCATAGGTGTTAATGGCAATAAATGCCATGGTATTGGCTAATGTCGCAGCAATTTTAGTACGCTCGGATAAGCCGGTAAGAACTTCTTGCTGGGAGTGGCTTAGTTTTTCATAAGCTAAATGCTCGGTGATTTCCTGACTCACGATATTCATTGTAATGGTGGTAACGCCAATAACAGATATCGCTAGAAGAACAAAAAACATTAACGCTCGAATGCTGAGGCGCTGATACCATTTGATCTGAAATTCATACGAGTGAGGCAAAAGGATACCCTTACTTTTAACGATTAAGACTGATTATTTGTGCTTAAAGGATTTGTCAATGTGTTAATCATAGCCAAACTTCGTCAACTTTGCCTGTATTAAGCGGGTCATTAGGGCATATTTTACGAATATAGTGTCTCGGTACTGATGAAAGCTATCCTAGATATATTTATATGTTTCTGAATTCATATGCCTGAATTTATATAAGACCGGCAAACACTACTTTCGTGGCTTGCGAGAATGCCCAGGGATTGCTAGCAACGGTTCGTCAGGCCAGCGATGGCGTGGGTATTTAGCACGCATGTCCTTGGCGACATCAAAATATGAAGAGGCCCAAAAATTAGCAAGGTCGCTGGTGGTTTGTATTGGTCTGCGGGCGGGTGATAGTAATTCAAAACGTAATGGCACTTGATTGTAAGCGAGCACCGGCGAACTTAATTGCCCGAACATTTCTTGTAATACGATGGACACCATTGGCCCTTGGTTTTTGTCGTAAATAATATCGACGGTTTTGCCGCTGGGACTGGTGTAGCTTGTTGGTGCTTCGGCCTCTAATTGTTGCTGTTGTTGCCACGATAAATTAGCGCGTAATAAATCAAAAATATTCATTGTTTTTAATTGCGCTAAACTACTAATGTGCAAAATATACGGCAACAGCCAATTCGTAGCGGTGTTTTGTAAGTGCTCACGGGATAGGTTTGGGATATCATTCGTGTAAGCGGCCAGCCATTGCACACGACTTAGCCATTGTTCGCAACGGGCAGTCCAATTCAACAAGTTCAACCCTTCGGTTTTGAATACATCATTTAGGCATTCAATAAACGCCTCTTGTGGAATATCTGCTAATGCGGTTTCGGACAGGGTAATGGCTTCGTAATGTATGCGTTTTCGACCGACTATTTTTTGCTTTTTGCTATCTAAGGCGTAGATTTGGGTCTCTATTAATTTTTCACTCAATAGCGTGAGTACTTGTGAATGCTCAATCGCGCAAGCAGCATAGATTCGTCCTTCGCGTTTTTGCCCATCGCAATCACTGACGATCAACCATTCGCTACCACATAAGGCATCGTCATCCGGTAAAACGGCGCCTTTACCATTGGCCATAATATAACGGTTACTGTTTGAACGGCGTTTAGCCAGCCTGTCTGGGTAGGCCCGCAGCAATAAGACGGGCATATGGCTGTGCCAGTCACTCAATGGATCCATAGGCAAGGTTGGCTGTCGCAGGCTGTTATGTAAGCCGCGCGATAATACTATCACCTGTTCGACGATATTTCGTTTAAGGCCATATCGTTTAAGTATCGCTGGTCTGTCGTTTTTGTTTGCTGCTTGATAATCTTGCAGTGCCATAAAGCGTTGGCTACTATCCACATTGCTACCGATATTCTCTTGCCGAGCCATAATATCTTGTTCGTTTAGTAGCGCGGCGACATCGCAGGCAATGCTTTTTTCTGTAGGCGTCACGCAGCGTAATAACATGGCGGCTAAGCGCGGGTGAACACCTAAGTGTACCGCGTCTTTACCGATACGACTTAAATGATGAGTGTCGGTAAGCAGATCCAGCGCGATTAATAAGTTCACCGCCGTTTGATAGTGCCCCAGGGGCGGTGCGGTTAGCCATGGCGTAGTGTGGTAATTGTTTTGTCCCCACGCATAGAGCTCGAGTACCGTGCTGGCGAGTTCACTGCTCAGTATTTCCTCCGGTTGATAATCAATCAACGTGGCTTGCTTGGTCTTCGCCCATAAGCGAATGCAGCGGCCTTCTTGTACGCGTCCAGCGCGTCCTTTGCGTTGTTCCGCCGACGCCTTTGATATGAAGACGGTAGTTAAACGGCTCATGCCACTGCTGGGGTCATACTGTAAGCGCTTTTCTAAACCGCTATCAATCACCCACACCACGCCATTGATAGTCAAGCTAGTTTCGGCAATATTCGTCGTAAAAATAACCCGCTTGCGACCATTGGGGTCGGGCTGTATCGCCTGCTCTTGTTGCGCCAAGCTCAAGCCGCCAAACAAAGGTAAAAACAAGGGTGAGGAGGGGGAGGAACTACTCCAACGCTTCGACGCCTCGTTAACGCAGCGTGTAATATCGGCTTGCCCGGGTAAAAAAACCAATACATCTCCTTGATGCTTTTCTGTTAGTGCGTCGTCGTCCAATGGGGTCTGTAATGCGGTCATTACTTTGTCACATAAGTGTTTAGCCGTGCTGACAAAAGACTTGCCAGAGCGATGTGGCGAACGACTTTCTTGATAATCTACCGATACAGGAAAGGCGCGTCCCGGGCATTCAATAATCGCCGCCCCATCTAAATAATCAGCAATAAAATGTGTATCAATCGTGGCCGACATCACCAGTAATTTTAAGTCATCTCGCAGTGTTTGCTGTACCTCTAATGCCAGCATTAAACCCACGTCAGCTTGTAACGATCTTTCATGAAACTCATCAAAAATAACCAAGCCGACATCACTCAATTCGGGATCATGCTGTAAGCGGCGAGTTAATATCCCTTCGGTCACAATTTCTAGCTGAGTATTCGAGCTGACTTTACGGTCATTTTTGACATGATAGCCAATGCGCTCACCCACCTTTTCACCTAACTGGCTCGCCAGATAATGCGCAATAGATTTAGCCGCCACTCGTCGCGGCTCGAGCATAATAATCTTCTTCGCTTTTGTGTCGGTATTATTTATCAACCAAGGCGCATTCAATAAATGCAGCGGTACCGCGGTAGATTTACCTGCCCCCGGCTCGGCTTGCAACACCACATTATTCTGCTCGCCAAGGGCTTGTTGAATGTCGTTCAGAAAAGTATCTATCGGTAAAGAGAGTGCAAATGTATCCTGAGCGACTAAAAGTTTAAGGTTATAAAATTAAACGTCGTATTTAATGGAATATTGAAGATATAAAAAAACCCGTAAATCGCTAGAAATACAGGCTTTTTTGGTCTTTTGGGGTTCTTTTGAAGCCCTTGTATGGGGCGGGGGGATTTGAACTGATAGTCTAAGCTATTGTTATTTATTGAGTTGTTGTCGTTGTTTTTTGTCTGGGGTTGTTTTTAGGGTTGCAATAGGTGTTTTTCACTGGGTTAAAACACCAATTTTTAAGCTTACTCAGGATATTTTAACTTTACTTCAGCGGCAATTTTCGCATTAAAATCGCTAATAAAAGCAAAGCTTAGAACGATAGAAATTAACCAGCAAATTACAGGAACAATAATAGTAGCGGCGGCTACTACCGCGATAACAAGTAAAATAACTCCACCAATAACACTAGAGTAAAGCAAGCCAAGTGGTCCAAATAACAGTGTAAGTAAAAAACCAGAAGTTTGGCTTTTTGAGTGTAACTTTATGTAGTTTTCGACTTCAGCGGACATAATGTGATTCCTTTTTTTGCTGACCAGTTTAATTGATGTGTTATACGTTCAATATATTTTGAGAATTAAAACATATTGATAATGCTAGGGCTAGAGCAATAAGTGCTGTGATTAAGTAATTGCCCCCATGTGCTGAATACATCCCCACCGATCAAGTCGTTCATTTTGCAAGTGCCAGTATTCACTTTCTAATTTTGCTATGTCGCCTTTTTGTCTTCGGAATGTTGACCAGTGCATATTGTAAGGTTTATCAAAATACCTGCATGAAAGGGTTAGATTGTTTATTTCAGATTGTTCATGTCCCCATAACTTTATGCGTTGTTTTCTAATGCGCCTAGCGAGTCGTTCATCTTTCCTTTCGCTTTGTAATACGTAGTGAAGTTTTAAGCATGTACGGCAAGCATAGAGGCTTTTAGTAGCATAGAGTGATTGCCTTCGTGATGCGCAGCAAGGGCAAAGTAAATAGAGTTTCGTGCTTGCGCTACTATTGTCTACTTGTAGTGGTATGGGGATTTTTTGCCCTTGTATGGTGAAGCAAGCAACGCGCCCCCATTGCTTTGACTCTATCAGTTCAAAGGTTGAATGCTCTTTTGAATAGCCACCCCCATTAATCTGATAGTGTCTAAGTTCTGCGCTTACCATGTCTCGAAAAACGTGCGCCTTTAGTTGCCTAAACTCGCTTGTGTAGTTCCTGCATCGTAACCTGCCAAAGTGAAAACCTTGCGCCATAAACTGCCTCGTAGTGACTAAATTTCTTGTACGAAAAACTGGCTATACTGTCGTATTTTTAGGTTATGGATTAATTGATACTCCTTTTTTTGTAGTTCCGATAGAAATGGCGGGAACTTTGCATTTATAGCTGCCAGTGAGTTGGATGATCCAAAAGACGAAACGGTGTATGTATCTATTTGCGATATTTTCATTTTCACATCTTTACCGTTTGCGATTTTCACAAATGTTTGAACGGACACAGCGAATTGTCTGGTAGACCATTTGCCATACTTCGTTAGGTTACTAGCCGTTCGTATGTCGTCTATTATTTCGCCGTCTATGTTGAAGGCTAGGCGTGTAATGTTATCTATGCCTTCTACTCCGACGGTAATGTAGATAACCTCTGGGCTTTTTTCTTTCCAAGTAAAGCCCATTGTATCCCAAGATTCCGATAGGCTTCCAGCGGCGCTAACAGGCGGTTGATCGACGATTGCTGTGCCATCAAAGGCATTTTTTTAATGGCTACGGATGGCGTAAGACTGTCATTGATACTTGCGCAGCCTGATAAAAATATAAACCCTGAAAAAATGTAAATAAGAATAAGTTTCATGTTTTTTCCTTTGTATTGTTTGCTATAGCTGTTTTCTTTCCTGTGTTTGAGATTGTAGCTTCTTTAGGTTTGATGCGGCTAGTGCCATAGTTCTTTGTTTGTGGTGGCTTGTAGCCTTTCCCCCTACCTTTCGCTAGGTAACTAACACGCAACACAGCGGGTTGTATTGTCTCTCTGTTGTCCCTTTCTAGGTTGTAGTAAGCGTTATCAGGTAGGTAAGGCAAGCCGCCTAGTTCTGTCCATAACGGTACTACGATTTTGTTCAATAGTATGTTGGGGTATTGAACAGTTCTACCGTCTAGCATAAGAGCAAAGTGATAGTGCTGTTTTTTTGCTTTCTCTTGTTCGCGAACCCATATGAAGCCTATTTTATTTACTTTATATTTCTTTATTAGCTGTTTGCGTAAGCGGCGAGTAAACGTGGTGATAATTATGTTTTTGTCTGTATATGTGTGTAGACGTAGATCAAAGCGAACAAGATGCACGCGTTTGTAGTGGCTTAACATATTAAAGATTTGTGTCAGCATAGCCTTTGCCATTGGGCGATATAAGCCTGATTTTCTCGCATCAACTAGCCATGTTTCGCCGTTAATATCTATCATGTAATCTTTACTAATATGCATGATAAAAAGCTCTATAGATATTATTTAAATACCCCCAGCAGTGTGTGTGCTTACTTACTTGGTAGCCTTTTGGGGCTAAACGATTAAGAATTAAAGTGGTTGTTTTTTGAAGGTGAAAAACCTGTAATTGAAGTTCGAGGGCGTACAGTCTTTTAGCGTCGTATAGTCTGGGGTTTGTGAACACTAACTTTAATGTGGTGCAATTAACGTACATAAAATGGTATCTTAAATGGGTAGCGGTGATCGGTCGCCAAACTTCACGCCGCTACGGTTTTGATGGAAAGCCGCTTAGTGATTACTTGCTAGGCGGCTTTTTATCTATTGCACCTAGCACGTCTTTAAGTAACGCCTCTAGCCGCTGCTTGCCTCCTTTTCGATTGTGCATTTTTAGTAGTTTGCCCCGTATTTTTCTGTATTCTTGTTGAAACCAGCGTTTTTTGCATTCATTAAATTGGGCTTGTCTATCGCTGTGGTATCGCCCAATTTCTATTGAGTCCATGCGATATATTCGGGTTTTTGTTGCGTTGGGTATGGGTACAAATAGCTTGTACCGTATGTCGTCAATAAGTCGCCCAGAATCAAAGCCGTATCGGCTTGATATTTCAGTCGCTAGAAACGAATGACCGTCGAGCAATTCTTGTAGTAATTGGTTGGCTGCGATTAATCTTTTGTTCATGCGCATAACTCCTTGTATTGCTTACGCTGTGCTACAAGTTGCGTTACTAGAGTTTTGATTTCGTTGTCGGTTTGCCCTGCTATACGGGCGTTAATAACGGCATCAATTTCGTGTTTTACCCACGCGACCGATCTGCCGCCAAGGTTAATAGGCGGGGGGATAATGCCAAGTTTGATATGGTTATAAAAAGTGGTTTTAGAATGTGAAAATTGACCTTGTGATTCTGGTCGTCTGATGAGTTGAATTGATTGTTTTTGCATAGTCTCTGCTCCTTTGTGGGTACGTTATGTACTTTGCGGGAACAGATTACCCAGCCTAAAAAGGTTTGCAGGACGGTATAAACTTTTTAGAAATTATTTTTTAAATGTTTTATTGCAATGCCCTTTTATTGTTGAGGTACTTCTTTCAATGTTGTGTTCATTCTTTAATCTTTCGTAAATTTCTTCATATACATCTTTCTTTTTTATCTCTTTATTCTCGATCTTCTCAATAAATTCAGTGTATATTTCTTGCGCTACTTCTTGCCACTCACGTGCATTTTCTTTTTTTTGATCTGTGGCATTGTCTGTAGTGCATTTTGTCCCTGCAATGATTAGGTTTTCATATTTACCGATTTCAAGTGTTGTGAGCTTATCTAAAGCGGCAAATAGTGAGTTCATTGCTGGCAAATACTGCTGGTTGCCATTGCTTATCAGTCTTTGAGCTTGATCTAGCCAATATATTGCGTCCGCCGCTATCGTTGCATAAGGTATCGAATCAGCATCGCTATTTTTACGTATTTGACGGCTAAGCTGTTTGGGATCAAAGCCTTGTTTTACATTGATACCTCTGCTGTTTAAAAACTCGATACACGCCTGTATATGTTGTTCGATGTTTTTAATAACTTGCTTGAATGCATCATTTGGTGTGGCGGGTTGCTTCTTTAATTCATTAAGGTAAGAGGGTGCATCCATATCAAAGGTGTGGGTTTCATGCATGCTGCTGTGCTTTCCTCTACTACCTGCTTTTCTTGTTTTTCGCTTGGTTTTATCGAGTTTCATCTATTCACAACCTTTAAATGTTTAAATCCACCAGAAAGGCTCATATTGCCCGTAGCGGCTTCTTCAATGTGATTTGACCACCACGCCATCATGGCTCTACGTTGCTCGATATATTCGGCGCGGTTGTAGGCTTTGCGTACATCGTTTTTGTCGGTATGTGCGAGTGCTGCTTCGATGATGTCGGGGTCAAAGCCTTGCTCGTTTAGTGTAGTGCTGGCGATAGAGCGTAAGCCATGTGCCACTAGCCTATCTTTAAACCCCATACGTTTAATCGCCATATTGGCGGTTTGCTCGTGTATGTGTTTTTTGGGGTCTCTGTCGGCTGGGAAAATATGCTCCCTGTGACCGCTAATACTTTGCATAACATCCAGTAAGCCTATGGCTTGATTACTCAAAGGGATGGTGTGGGCGCGTTTCTTCTTCATGCGTTCTGCCGGTATGTGCCATAGCTGATTATCTCTATCAATTTCGCCCCATGTTGCTCCTGCTGCTTCACTAGGTCTTGTCATGGTATGCAACTGCCATTCAATCAAACAGCGTGTGACGCGCTTTATACTCGCTGTATTGAGGGCGCTCATTAATTCGGGCAACTGTGCAGGTTTTAGCGTTGGCATATGGTTTTTTTGTGGTGCTGCAAACGCTTTGCTGATACCTGATAGAGGGTTGTGTTTGACGATACCGCTATTCACGGCATGATCCATAATCTCGTTAATGCGCTGGCATAGCCGCTTGATGGTTTCTAAGTTGCCTTTCGCGGCAATCGGTTTCAGTGTTTCGATTGTTTTAGGGGCGTTTATCTTGTCTATGGGGGTTTCGCCAAGGATAGGGAAAATATGCCTTTCCAGTGACCGCCATATATCTCGTGCGTAATTGGGGGTGACCGATGGGCGTTTTACTTCTAGCCACTGCTGGGCGATACGGGCGAGTGTGTTGCTGCTGGCGATTTTTGCTTGTGTGTTGTTTTCTTCTCTATTTTCTATTGGGTCGATGTCGCTTTGGATGAGTGCGCGTAGGCGGGTGCGTTCTTGCCTTGCGTCTTTGAGTGACACAATGGCGTAGCTACCTAGGGATATTTTGAGGCGCTTGGTACTGTTTGGCTTCGTGTAGTTAAAAAACCATGTCTTGGTGTTATTCGGGCGTATGCGCAGGTTTAAGCCATCACCATCGCTCAGGGTGTATTCCTTGTCCTTTGGCTTGGCGGCTTGTATCTTTTTCTCGTTGAGTGGCGTGACGATTTTTGGCACTTTTTGTAACCCCATTTATGTAACCCTGCCTATAGGGTACTTTTAGGGTTGTAAAAAGTCTAGGTTGTTATGGGTTTTTGTAGAACCTGCTGGGCATAAAAAAGCCCGTAAATCGTTAGAAGTACAGGCTTTTTGGGTCTTTTTGGGTTCTTTTGAAACCCTTGTGTGGTGGAGGCGGGGGGATTTGAACCCCCGTCCGCCAGAACTCCGTCCTCGGCTCTACATGTTTAGTTTCCGTTAATTAATTTAACCGCATACAGCCCAACGGGCAGGACGTAATTGGCGATCTCAGTTAAAGTTTAACAGCGAAACCCTGAGTATGAGTTGCTGCGATTCTGTTCTATATGACAGTCAATAACGCGATACAGACACCTTGTTAGAGACCGCTAGGACCGAAGTCACTAGAAATGGTTTTCAAAAAACTGCTTACGCAGCTAGACGAGCGCCATCGTAGTTAGCATCATTTGCAACTATAAGTTTGCAGCTTTGGATTTACGTGATTGCTACCATCACGACATGCACCTTGGGTTTTGTCACCGGCGTCGAATCCTAATCGCCCCCATTTCTTCGCAGAATCGCTGAATACTGCGTTGTGCTGCGGTCTCAGAAATGCTCATGGACTTATTGTCCACTCCGCTGTCTTCGCCTTGCACGCCTTGTCTTCAGCGACTCTGCTTCGAAATGCTTTCTTCGTAGAAAGTCGCTACTCTTCGTTGTTGTTCGGCTCAAGGCTGCTCATGTACTACGACCACCATGGATGGTGGACGTGCAGATTATGCAGGAGCAATCATCTGCTAGTACATTCCGCTCCCTCCACCTCACGCGCCTCGATTAGCAATATTCTACTTCGAAATACTTCTTCGATATTTGCCTTGATTAAAGGCAGTCGGTTATTCTACTCGCTATAGAGTTTTTTCGCACGTGTTACTCGGTTATTATTTTTGCATGCTTTGGCTTAGGTCATTTGGTTGATAAGGTGGTGGTGATGTTTCGGTGGTTTTTGCTTTTATTGTTGGGTGCGGTAGTGGTGTTGGCCGTTGCGGTGATGGTGGGTAAGCCTGTTTCTGTGATGGGTGAAAACGGCGTCGCGGTTGTGTTGCCTACGTTTGATTTGCAAGACGGTTTAACGGGTGAGCTGCTTAAGCGCGATGATGTGCGTGGTGATAAGTTTTTGCTCAATGTGTGGGCGACGTGGTGTGTGGCTTGTCGTGAGGAGCATCCATTTTTAGAGGCGCTGGCAGAAGAGGGTGTACGCATTGTCGGTTTGTATTATCGTGATGCGCCAGAAGCCGCCGATAAGTGGTTGGCCGAAAAGGGTAATCCTTATGAGGTGAATTTGTTAGATATGCGGGGAGTGTTGGCCGATAAATTACCGGTGCGTGGCGCACCGGAGACATACTTTATCGATAGTCGTGGGATTATTGTTTATAAGCATTCGGGGATTGTGAATGCCGAAAATTGGCAGCGTAAATTGCAGGCTATTTACGCTGAAATGCAATAGGAGTGTGAGGGCGCGGAGACTTGGGGAATGTAAGCTAGCGTTGGTTATGTTGCATAACGCGCTGTTTTTGGCGATCCCAGTCTTTCTCTTTTTCGCTTTGACGTTTGTCGTGTTGTTTCTTACCGCCGGCAATAGCAATTTTGCATTTCACCATGTGGCGCTTCCAGTATAGTGCCAGTGCTACAACGGTATGACCTTTTTGTTCGGTAGCTACTTCTAGTTTGCGAATTTCTTTACGATTTAAGAGAAGTTTTCTTTGTCGATTAGGCTCTACTACAAAATGAGTAGATATGGTGTTGATAGGTTGTATCTGCACATTCAACAACCATGCTTCGCCATTTTTAAGGAATACGTAGCTATCGGTGATTTGCCCTTTGCCTGCGCGTAGACTTTTAACTTCCCAGCCTTGCAGAGATAAGCCCGCCTCAAATTGTTCTTCAATATGATAGTCAAAGCGCGCTCGTTTGTTCTGAGCAATAGTGTTGTCGGATGTTTTCTGTTTTTTAGCCATAGCCGCAAATTATAACGTTTTCATCTTGGTATGGATATGCTTTTGATGCTGACCACACTCTTTTGTGCATGTTAAGATGGCAAGCATCAGCCTTAAAGCGTAAGGCTGATGAGTTCCTGATTTTAGATAGGTGTTGAATATATTATGGTAACCATTTCTCGTTCTGCGTTAGTGGAGTATTCGACTCAGCAGATGTTCGATTTGATTAACGACATCGCTGCTTATCCGCAGTTTATGCCGGGTTGTTTGGGGGCTGATATTATTAGTCAAACAGATGAGGTAGTGGAAGCACGATTGACCTTGGGTAAGTCGGGCATCCAGCAAAGTTTTGTGACAAGAAATGTATTAAACCCGCCTAATGCGATGATAATGCACTTTGTTGAAGGGCCATTTAGTGTGTTTGAAGGCCGCTGGCAGTTTGATGAGCTATCGGATAGTGCTTGTAAAGTCACGCTTCATTTGGAATTTCAGTTTAGTAATCCTATATTGGCGATGACATTGGGTTCTAAATTTGAAAGAAATGCGAACCGACAAGTAGATGCGTTGTGCGAAAGAGCGGAGCAAGTTTATATGTAGTGCTCAATAGCGGTACTCAATAGTGGCGCTCAATGATAGCACCCAATAAGTGTGTGAATAGAGTGGTAAAGTGAATCGATCGAAAAAATAGATAGCATTTAATATGTGCTGAGTGCGGAGTCTCTAATGACAGAAAACGAAATGATAGAAGTGGAAGTGGCCTACGCACTCCCAGAAAAGCAAAAAATTTATGGCTTGTTAGTGGAGAAAGGCACCTCTGCTTTGTTGGCTGCTAAGCAGTCAGCGGTGTGTAAAGATTTCGATGATGTAGATTTGGATAGCGCAAAAATGGGGGTGTTTGGGCAAACGATTAAGGCTCCTGCGGAGTATGTTTTGCAGGCGGGTGATCGTGTTGAAATTTATCGTCCATTAATTGCTGACCCTAAAGCAGCGCGCAGACAGCGCGCTGAGAAAGCCTCTTTAAAAAAAGGTTGAGGGAAATGGGTTAGTCATCATTTTTGATGATTTCTTTCACCACTTCGTCTTTAAATACGATGGTGATGTGGTACTCAATATTGGTTCCTTTTTTGGTGTCAACGCTGTAAAAATAATCCCAGCGGTTTTGGTTAAAGGTGTCCACTAGTAAAGGTGAGCCAAGAATACGTTGTACTTGTCGTCTGTTCATGCCTATTGTGACTTCGCTCACTTTTTCTTCGGTAACGAGATTGCCTTGAGGGATGTCGATACGGTATGAGCCAGGAAAAAAGCCTGAGCAAGCAGATAGTAGTAAAGCAACAGATAATAGTAAAACAGATGACGAAATTTTCATTATTAGGGTTCCACCTAGTAGTGCGATCGGGGATAATGGATAGATTAGATGGCTAATTTGACGCAAGCAGAAAAAAAACGCAAGGGTTTATCGCATGTCCACTGAAAATACTGAATTACGTAACGCCGGACTAAAGGTAACGCTGCCTCGAGTTAAAATACTACAGATCTTAGAAAAGTCTCCTCAGCGCCATTTGAGTGCAGAGGATGTTTACAAAGAATTGCTGGATGCTAATGAGGACGTAGGTTTAGCCACCGTTTATCGTGTATTAACTCAGTTTGAGTCTGCGGGTTTGGTTGAGCGTCATAACTTTGATGGCGGCCACTCGGTTTTCGAGTTAGATCGTGGTGAGCACCATGACCACATGGTGTGTGTGACAACGGGCAAGGTGATTGAGTTTCATAATGAGCAAATTGAGCTGCTGCAACAACAAATCGCAACAGAAAACGGTTACGAATTGGTTGAGCATAACTTGGTCTTATATGTTAAACCGCTAGAAAAGTAGCGGTTTTTTCTTTCTCTTTTGTAAGTGTCTTTTCGTGTTGGTTATTGGTTATTGGTTTTTAGTTTTTTAGTATTTTAGATAGCTTACGTTTTACCTTTTTCATTAGCGTTACCTTGCCGATCTCATCTCTTCTGCCTTTTTCGTCAACAAACACTGTCCCGTGGTTTCCTTTTGATTGGAGCTCGTCTTTTTCTACTGTGTAGTAGTAAAGTGCCAGTGATTTCCTTGAACGATTGGGTGGGCAGGTTAACGGCTCGGGATGACCATGAAAGCTACTGCCAGTCGTATTGAAAATCGCCATACGATTAAATATCGGTAGTATTCTCGTTTTTTCTGCACCTTTCGGATCACTCCACAATTCAAAGTGCCCTCCAAATGACTCTTCCCAGTCTTCGTTGAGATAAACTAATACATTAATTCTTCGGTGCAGCCTTAGGTGATCATTACGATTGAAATCGGTGTGTATGCCTAGCTTGCCGCCGGGTTCAATTTTATGTAGGCCGCCACCCGCTAGGTAAGGGTCTGCAATTAAGCTTTCTATACCGGTTAGTTTTTCTAGGAAGGTAAGAAAACTGCCAGAATTCAGGTTATGAATAAGTGCTCGCGTGTTTGGCCCTAGGCTATCATCTTTACTGAGTTGCAGCTTTTTTTCGTATTTGGTGTCGTATTCTTTCCACTCTTCTTTTGCATCAAATTCACCTACGATATTTTGTAGAATAGAAGGGGTGAACACATCGTCATAAACCCCATGCGCGTGGGGTCGAGCGTTGCGATAGTTATCGTGCTGTTCTTCGGCAAGACGATAGAGTTTTTCTACCGGTAGAATGTCGTTGTAATGGGACATGTCTAGGGTTTTCATAAAAGGCCTTAGTAGTCGGTAATGACTTAATCAGAAGTTTCTTGATGGGAGAAGCCCCATGTATCAATCCGCTATTGTGTAATAGTGGCCATCAGTACAATGTCGACTCGATCAAATAATAGTATATCAGTTGCGGGCTAAGTCAAGATGAGCGGGCGTTGTATAAACGTTACTCGCGGTAGATTGAGGTATCAAAGATTTATTGCTACACCTGCTCCAGCATGACTTTAGCGTGGGCAAGCGACTGGTCAGATAAGTCACTACCGCTAATCATACGGGCAATTTCCTCGATTTTATCTTGCTGTTGTAGTTCGATAATAGTGCTTTGTGTGCTGTTGTCTGTGCTGGATTTGCTCACCTGCCAGTGTTGATGAGCTTTGCTGGCTACTTGTGCAAGATGAGTGACGCAAAGTACTTGGCTGCGATCGCCTAGTTGAGCGAGTAAGCGCCCTACGATATCCGCAGTGGAGCCGCCAATCCCGACATCGACCTCATCGAATACGAGAGTCGCGACGTGAGAGGTTTGAGCGGTAGCTACCTGAATGGCGAGGCTAACACGGGATAACTCACCCCCAGACGCGACTTTGCCTAGTGATTTATGGGGGTGTCCTGGGTTGGTGCTAATTAAAAATTCTATTTGATCAACGCCATGAGAACTCGGTACGAGGTCATCGCTCACTATGTTGACAATAAAGTCAGCATTGGCCATCGACAGCGTTTCTAGCTGTTTATTCACTTCTTTGGTGAGTTTTTTGGCCGAAGTTTGGCGCTGCTTCGAAAGTTTTTCGGCGTGTTTGCTAAACAATTGTTTGGCTGCCGCGACTTGTTCTGCTAGTTCGCTAAGTTGTTCGTCTCCGCCTGAAAGTGAGGCTAGTTCCTCTGCTAGCTGCCGGTGTTTCTCCGGTAGCTCTTCGGGCTGTATATGGTGTTTACGGGCAATGTCATAACATGCGGATAGGCGGTCGTTAACTTCTTGTAATCGTTCTGGGTTAAGCTCGGTATTATCCACTTGATGGCGAATTTCTGCGTAGGCTTCGTCTATATGAATAAGCGCGTTGTTTAATAACTGTTCGGCATTGGATAGTGCAGTACTTTTAGGGTTGATATCACCTAGTAAGCGAATGGCTTGCGATAAACTAGGCTGCAAACCGTGTTCTTCGTTATCGCAATATTCCGCGAGCTGTTGGCTTTTGTGAATAATAATATCTGCACTATCTAAGGTTTTTTGCTCTACCTCTAGCTTGCCAAGTTCGCCTTCAGCCAAATCGAGCTGGTTTAGCTCTTCTACTTGATAATGTAATAGCTGATAGCGGGCTTTCGTTTCATCGGCATTGTCTCGCAGCGAAACGAGTGTTGAATGTAGCGATTGCCACTCTTGGTATGTCTGTTTTACTTTTTTCACTAGAGGCTGGTGTTGCGCAAACTCATCCAGCAAGCGTTGATGGGTCTGTTTAGAAAGTAGTGATTGGTGAGCATGCTGGCTATGGATGTCAATTAATAGCTCGCCTAAGGCGCGAACTTGTTGGAGTGTAACGGGCTGACCGTTGATAAAGCAGCGAGATCGACCTTCGGCCGTCACCGTTCTGCGCAATAGGCATTCATTTTCATGAGATTCATCGTGGCTTAGGTCGTTTTTAATCAGCCATAATTTAGCGTTAGCTAAATCATCTAGTGAAAAGGTGGCGGTAATATCAGCTCGCTTACTGCCAAAACGTACTCGGTCGGCATCGGCGCGCTCGCCTAGTGTCATGGCAAGAGCGTCGAGCAATATCGATTTACCTGTGCCCGTTTCTCCTGTAATCGCCGTCATGCCTGTTTTTAAGTCTAAATCAAGATGCTCCACTAAAGTGAAGTTATTGATTGTGATATGGGTCAGCATGATGGTTACTCTCTCGGTTTTTCTATCATTTTTGTTGCTTAGGGTACATTAACGCAGGGGATTATTTTCTAAAAAATATTTATGTTTATTTATACAGTATTTTGCGGGGTCTGCCAATAGACTTATGTTTGGATGCAGTGTGGGATTTACAATTGATTTGAGATATTTGTTTGAACGATGATTCAGCGCCGACCTTGCGAATAAATAACCATAATATGTATGGCTATACTTGAAACCGCTTAAATCGTCCTTATATATGCGCCAGTATTAGATTGATGACTGTTTTATATGTTTGTCTCGCTACAGCGATGCTATAAAAACGTATGAACAGCTAAGTAGTTATAAACAGCATAATAGTGGAGATGCACGTGGCGAATGAATCCGAAGAAAAAGTAGTAGACCCGATTATCGAAAGTGAAACCGTCGTTGATGAAGGTGAAAGCGTCAATAACGATGATGTCGAAGTCGACGCAGAAGTAGAGGCAGAAGTAGAAGGGGAGTCTTCAGATGACTCTATTGGTGATGTATTAACAGAAGAGATTGCCTTATTAAAAGAGCAGGTATTGCGTGCTCATGCGGATGCGCAAAACGTTCGACGCCGTTCTGAGCAAGACGTGGAAAAAGCCCGTAAATTTGCTCTAGAAAAATTTGTTGCAGACCTGCTTCCGGTTGCTGATAACCTCGAACGTGCAATAGCCGCAGGGAATCCAGAAGATGAGACCCAAAAAGCAGTGCTAGAGGGTGTCGAGCTAACACTGAAGTCGCTGCAAGATACGCTAAAAAAATACAAGGTAGAAATGGTTGATCCTGCGGGCGAACCTTTTGATCCGCAGCTGCATCAAGCAATGACCATGGTGCCTAATCCAGATATGGAGCCCAATACGGTCATGGATGTATTTCAAAAAGGCTACACCCTTAATGGCCGCTTAGTACGCCCTGCAATGGTTGTCGTGTCTAGCGCGCCTTAGTTGTTAATAGAAAGAAGTTGTTAATAGAAAAACGTTATCAATAGAAGAAATTAGTAGAAAAAATAATCATTGGCCTTGAAATTATTTCTCTCAGGCCAATATTAGAGACAACGAAAAAATCCCTGTAAAAAGGATGGTTTTTCAACCCTTTTAACTCGTGCACCTAGTGCATAATCAGCAAATATAGCGGAGACCCCTAATGGGAAAGATAATTGGTATTGATTTGGGTACAACCAACTCATGTGTTGCAGTCCTTGTAGACGGCAAGGCAAAAGTCATTGAAAACGCAGAGGGTGATCGCACCACGCCTTCTATCGTTGCGTTCACTGAAGATAATGAAATCTTAGTGGGTCAAAGCGCTAAGCGTCAGTCGGTCACTAATCCTACCAACACATTAAACGCAGTTAAGCGTTTGATCGGTCGTAGATTTAAAGACGATGTTGTACAGAAAGACATCTCTATGGTGCCGTACAAAATTGTTGCTGCAGATAATGGTGATGCTTGGGTAGAAATTAAGGGTGACAAAAAAGCGCCACCTCAAATTTCTGCTGAGATCCTTAAAAAGATGAAGAAAACGGCTGAAGATTATCTTGGTGAAACCGTTAGCGAAGCAGTCATCACTGTCCCTGCTTACTTTAATGATTCTCAGCGTCAAGCAACAAAAGATGCGGGTAAAATTGCCGGCTTAGACGTTAAACGTATTATTAATGAGCCAACAGCGGCAGCATTGGCCTACGGTATGGACAAAGAAAAAGGCGATAAAACCATCGCGGTATATGATTTAGGTGGTGGTACATTCGATATCTCTATTATCGAAATTGCCGACGTTGATGGCGAGCACCAGTTTGAAGTGCTAGCAACCAACGGTGATACATTCCTTGGTGGTGAAGATTTCGATATGCGTTTAATCGAATATCTAGCGGCTGAGTTCAAAAAAGACAGCGGCATTGATTTACATAACGATCCTTTAGCGCTTCAGCGTTTAAAAGAAGCTGCAGAAAAAGCCAAAATCGAATTGTCATCTGCGCAGCAGACTGAAGTGAACTTGCCATATATTACAGCTGATGCATCAGGCCCTAAACACTTAGTGGTTAAGTTGACGCGTGCAAAATTAGAGTCATTAGTGGAAGAGTTAGTACAGCGTACTATCGAGCCGTTAAAAGTGGCTTTAGCGGATTCTGATTTGTCAGTAGGCGAAATTGATGAAGTGATTTTAGTCGGTGGTCAAACCCGTATGCCATTAGTGCAAGCAAAAGTCGCTGAGTACTTTGGTAAAGAGCCACGTAAAGATGTAAACCCTGATGAAGCAGTTGCCATGGGTGCAGCGATTCAAGGTGCAGTATTATCAGGTGACGTGAAAGACGTATTGTTGTTAGATGTTTCTCCACTTACTTTGGGTATCGAAACGATGGGTGGCGTTGCTACTCCATTGATTGACAAGAACACCACTGTGCCTACTAAGAAGTCGCAAATATTCTCAACTGCAGATGATAATCAATCTGCAGTGACCATTCACGTGGTTCAGGGCGAGCGTAAACAAGCAGCGCAGAATAAATCACTAGGTCGTTTTGACTTGGCAGATATTCCGCCAGCGCAACGTGGTATGCCACAAATTGAAGTGACTTTTGACATCGATGCGAACGGTATTTTGAACGTAAGCGCGAAAGATAAAGGCACGGGTAAAGAGCAATCTATCGTGATTAAAGCCTCTTCGGGTTTAAGTGATGACGAAATCGAAGCAATGGTTGCAGATGCTGAAGCCAATGCTGAAGCGGATCGTGATTTTGAAGAATTAGTCACTGCGCGTAATACGCTTGACGGCTTAATTAGCGCAACGAAGAAAACGCTAGAAGAAGCAGGCGATAAAGCGACTGACGAAGAAAAGGCAGCGATTGAAGAAGCCATTACTGAAGCAGAAGCCGCACTTAAAGCGAATGATAAAGAAGCTATTGCTACGGCAACCACTAAGCTGACAGAAGCGTCTAGCTCGCTAGCGCAAAAAATGTATGCCGAACAAGCTGCGCAAGCAGGTGAAGCGGGTGCAGATGCCGGTGAAGGTGCACAGCAAGCAGATGCAGCGGACGACGGTGTAGTTGAAGCTGAGTTTGAAGAAGTGAAAGACGACAAGTAATATTACTTGTTCGTATAAATGAATAGATAGGGTTATAAATAGGGGTCAGAGTAAAACTTACTGAAAATTGGTTAAATTATTAGCTGAGCAATAGTAAGTTTTACTCTGACCCCTATTTACTATTTATTTCTATCTATTTTTCTCGTTCTACTATTTGAATATTGTTACGGTTAATAAATTTTATGTCTAAGCGCGATTATTACGAGATTTTGGGTGTTGAAAGAAATATTTCAGAGAAAGATCTGAAGAAAGCATATCGTCGTGTGGCTATGAAGTTTCACCCTGACCGTAATCCAGATGACAAAGACGCAGAAGAAAAATTTAAAGAAGCGAGCGAAGCTTACGAAATTTTATCGGATTCACAAAAGCGCGCAGCTTACGACCAATATGGCCATGACGGTGTTAACCCGCAAATGGGTGGCGGCGGTGGCGCACATAATTTTAGTGATATTTTTGGTGATGTCTTTGGTGATATCTTTGGTGGTGCTGGTGGCGGCCGTGGTCGTGGCGGCCCGCAAAGAGGTTCGGATTTACAATACACTTTACAGGTTGATTTAGAGCAAGCGGTTAAAGGCACGACTGCAAAAATTCGTATACCTACCTTAGTTGCGTGTAAGGTCTGTGATGGCTCAGGTGCGAAAGCGGGGTCAAAGCCTGTGCAGTGTTCTACCTGTGGTGGTGTGGGTCAAGTACGTATGCAGCAGGGTTTTTTCTCTGTTCAGCAAACCTGTCCTACCTGTCATGGCAGAGGCACTGTTATTAGTGACCCTTGCAATAACTGCCATGGTCAAGGTCGTGTGGAAGAATCAAAAACTTTATCGGTTAAAGTACCGGAAGGTGTTGATACCGGCGATCGTATTCGTTTGTCGGGTGAAGGTGAAGCGGGGCCAGCAGGTGGTCAGGCGGGTGACTTGTATGTACAAATCTCTGTTAAGCCTCATGATATTTTCGAGCGTGACGGCGCCAATCTTTATTGTGAAGTACCGGTTAATTTTGTTGATGCAGTATTAGGTGGCGAGTTGGAAGTGCCTACCTTGGATGGTCGTGTAAAATTGAAAGTGCCGGCAGAAACGCAAACCGGTAAACTATTCCGCTTGCGCGGCAAAGGTGTGACGCCTGTAAGAGGTGGCTCAAAAGGCGATCTTATGTGCCGTGTAGTGATCGAAACGCCAGTTAATTTAAGTAATAAGCAAAAAGAGTTATTAAGAGAATTTCAAGCTGCAACGAAAGCGGATAAGCATTCGCCTCGTCAAAGCAGTTGGTTTGAAGGCATGAAAGAGTTTTTTAACTAAAGCCAGCTGCCTTGCTCATTCCCGCGGTGGCATCACTTGCCATCGCGTTCATTTCTGTTTGTTATCCACACTCTCTATCGCTCACCATCATTCCTTTTTTCTGATAAACTCCTGCCCAATTATTTATTCGTTATCTATTATTTTAAGGTATTTATTATGTCTACGCGTATTGCGGTAACAGGAGCGGCTGGCCGCATGGGAAAAATGCTGATTGAGGCCATCGCGGTATCGCCTGATGCGGTATTTACTGCAGCAATAGAGCAGCCGCATTCGTCTCTAATCGGTGCGGATGCCGGTGAGCTGGCAGGCATTGGTAAAAATGGCGTAATGCTGGTGGGCAGTATTGCCGAAGTGGTTAATGATTTTGATGTGCTGGTGGATTTCACAGCGCCTTCTGCGACATTGCTGAATACCGAATACTGCGCGGCGAATGGCAAAGGCATCGTTATCGGTACGACTGGCTTCTCGGTTGAAGAGTTGAGCGCTTTAGAAAAAATGTACACTGAGTTGCCGATTATCAAGGCAGCTAATTACAGTACGGGCGTTAATCTTTCACTAAAGTTGCTAGAAATGGCTGCCAGCGTGATGGGTGACGATAGCGATATAGAAATCGTTGAAGCGCATCATCGCCACAAGGTAGATGCGCCATCAGGTACGGCCTTAGTGATGGGTGAAGTGATTGCTGATACGCTGAACCGTGATTTGTCGAAAGTAGCGGTTTATGGGCGTGAAGGCCAAACGGGTGCGCGGGATCAAGAGACTATCGGTTTTGCGACCGTTCGTGGTGGTGATGTTGTTGGCGATCATACGGTAATGTTTATGGCGGAAGGCGAGCGTTTAGAAATTACTCACAAAGCGTCCAGTCGCATGTCTTTTGCTCGTGGTGCAGTGCGTGCCGCTGCTTGGCTATCTGGCAAAAAAAATGGTTTTTACTCAATGCAGGAAGTCTTGGGGCTTTAATCTAGTGCGTTTAATTTGGCTTTTTCAGCCTACTGCTTCAGTCGCAATAGCTAGCCGCAACCCTTAATTGGTTAGTTATTGTGTGCGATGTTAATTCGTTCTATGGTCGTGTTAGCGGTTTAATGCGATAGCTTGTTTCTATTCTTTTTATACACTTTTCTCTTTTGTTCCTTCCGTTTGGATAAATCCGCTCTTAATCTTCGTTAAATACGAAATCCCTGTCTATACTCTTACTTATATTACTGTGTTGTAGTTGCCGAATGCGTGGGAGCTGCTCAATGGTTGGGTGATCTGTTTTCTAGTGGGACATGTTATTTATGCGTTTTTTAAACCAAATTTCTGTTAAATGGCAAATCGCCGTGCTCAGTGCTTTTTTCATCCTATTCTCTAGTTTTGCCGCGCTCAGCGTGATTTCTACACTTAATCAACAGAGTTTAGATGGCCAGGTGATTAACATTGCTGGAAGGCAGCGAATGTTATTACAGCGGATGACAAAAGAAGTGTTTGTGCAGCGGCAGCAAGTTGCGAATAGGGCTAGTGTAGAAGCAACAAAAAAGCTATTTATGACTTCATTAGAAGGATTGATGAATGGAGGTGACGTATTTTTGGACACTGCGATGACAGAAATAATGTCGCTGCCTCCATCTGATAGTAGTGAAGTACGGAGCGTCTTGTCTGATGTTGAAGTGTCATGGAATCAGCATGATAGGCGACTTAATGCATTTGCTACCGCTGCAGAAGTGTCAGCAGAGCAATATGTCGCGTTAAGCCAAAAAACAGATGAGTTGGTTGGCAGTATGAATGCGGCAGTTAACCTACTGGCTCGTGAATATCATGGGAAACTAAGTGCATTAAAAGTGCGTGTAATCACTCTTTTGGTTATATCCACTCTTTTAGGTGTGATGTTAAGCCTATTGATTATTCGATGGGTGACACGCCCTTTAGAGAAGCTGTGTGAGTTTTCCAATAGTATTCGTGATGGAAGACTAGATAAAGAGTTGCCATTGAGTTTCTCTGAGGGGAAAAATGAGATTTCTATCTTGGCGCGCTCTATTCATGATATGCGTAACAGTCTAGAGCAATTTTTTGGCACGATGAAATCAAGCAGCTTGCATATGAAAAATACTGCTCAGCAAGTGTCCCATATATCTAAAAATATTATCGAAACCGCTAATGAGCAAGATAGTAAAGTCAATTCAGTTCGGCTCTCCATAGAGGAATTATTAAAGATTTCAGGAGTAGTTAAAGACTATATTGAGCAGGCATCCCAGTCTGTGAGTAATAGCCAAGAAAAGACGAGCGAAGGTATTGCTTCAGCCAGAAAAAATATTCTTGATTTAGAAAACGCAGTTGAAGGGGTGAGTGCGGCCTCTGATTTAATGACGAGTTTGAGTGAGTCGACCGAAAAAATGCATGCAATAGTCGATTCTATTCAAAATATTGCATCGCAAACTAACTTGTTGGCGTTGAATGCTGCTATCGAAGCGGCGCGTGCGGGAGAGCAAGGGCGAGGCTTTGCCGTTGTTGCTGATGAAGTAAGAACGCTAGCCGCGCGAACATCCACATCAACGGATGAGATTACGGAGCTTATTGATACGTTTAGTACTAAAGTGGGAAACTCTGTCGAGTCGATGTCATCTCTTGTTGAGCAGGTGAACACGATTCAAGCGAGTTCACAATATACAATTAGTCGCTTTGAAGAAATGAGCCAAGATGTTCAATTAACCGCAGATAACAATGAGAAAGTGTTGCAAAAAAATGATCATCAATCGGTACGCATTAATGAGCTGTCTTCTGGCATTACAGGTTTGTTTGAAGTATTAAAAAGTAATGCTAGCTGTGCGGATTCTACTTCGCTGGTTAGCGAAGATCTATATAAAACTGCAGAAGATCTTCGCCAGCGGTTGAGCGGTTACACCGTGAGAGATCTATCTAAATTTAGTGCATCCGTTGGTAATGAGCAACGCAAAAAACCTAGAGTGAAGTCGAATGTTGTTGCGAAACTTTTTTGTGGCGGACAAGAAATGCTGAATACGATGATAGAGGATGTGAGTTTGTCGGGCTGCCGTTTGGTACTTAAAGAGCCTTTGCCATCTTTGGGCGCCAGTAAACAGCTGTTACGGTTAGAAATTGAAGTGCCTCAGCATAAAGGTGGTGAGCTTAATACCCCTTTAAGTCTTAAAGCGGAAGTAATGCGTAGTCAAGAGCGCAAAGAAGCATCGTCAGATCAGGTGCGCTATCTTTATGGCTTAGAGTTTCTTGCCGTTAAAGATGACAAAAAAAATAAGCTCAAAGAAATAGTGGGCTATTTTAATCATGATGTCAGCCATTAAGGTAAAGATTTTTATGCCAAGATTATTGCATAGCAGCTATTTTCACAGAAGTTACTCGTGCAGAAATTATTTTGATGAAGATTTTTTGTATGAAAGCTGTTTGTATAAAGGCTGTTTTTATAAAAATCATACAGGTAATAGTCACTAATCTAATGTATTTATTTTATTCCCATGAAAAACAATTCTGATTTAGATAAGCGCAAAAAGTCTGGCGTTTTGATTGTCGATGACAATCCTGCGGATAGAATGCTTTTTGGCGAATTAATTGATGTTCTTGCTCCTTATAGTCAAGGTGAGATGCTAGAGGCCGTCACTTGTGAGGAAGCAAAAAAGTTGTTAGAGCAGTATCAGCCTAGTTGCTGTTTGATTGACTACATGATGCCCGGTGCTAACGGAGCTGAGTTTATTAAAGCGATTCGTGAAGAAAGCCATAACCAACACATTCCCATTATTATGATGACGGGTGAAGGCGATGAAAAAATTTCTGTCGATATTATGCGTAGTGGCGCACAAGATTATTTAGTCAAAAGTGATATCACCAAAGAACTTTTAAACCATAGTATCAAAAGCGCTATTCAAACGTGCCAATTGCAATATCAGTTACAGTATTTGGCGCACTACGACACATTAACAGGGCTAATTAATCGTGCGCTATTTTTAGATAGGCTCCAAGGCGCTATTGATAAATGTGATCGTTATGATAATAGCTGTTCGGTACTTTATATTGATGTCGATGATTTTAAGCAGGTTAATGATACTTATGGTCATTACGAAGGGGATGAGATTTTAAAGGCGGTGGCCGAACGAATGAAAGCAAACTGTCGAAATACCGATAGCCCTGCGCGCTTAGGTGGTGATGAATTTGCAATATTGTTAGATTGTATTGATGAAGAGCATACGAATAAAATTGCAGAGAAAATTTTACGGGCGGTGTCGCAGCCTATTATTATTGGTGATTATTCATTAACCATTTCATTGTCTATTGGCATTGCGTACTACCCTAAAACAGCAATCAATATGCAAGACCTGCTGAAGCAAGCCGACGAAGCAATGTACCAAGCTAAGCAATCGGGAAAAGCAGGTGTGAGCTATTTTTCAGAAGAACACGATAAAGAATGGAAGCGCATAAAGCAGCTCGAAATCATGTTGCCTTTAGCGATTAAAAATAACGAGTTATCGTTAGCCTATCAGCCTATTGTCAGATCAAAAGATCAGTCCTTATATGGTTTAGAGGTCTTGGCTAGGTGGAACCCAGTGGGTTTTACGGTGTCAGCAAAAGAGTTGGTGGATATGATTGAAAAGCTCGGCTTATTCGATGATTTTCATACATGGTTAATCAATAAAGCATTGTCTCAGTATGCGCAGTGGAACGCGGTCGGCCAAGGTATACAATACTGCTTAAATATCCCCGCTAATCATGTGCATAGTGAATGGTTGATTTATTGTTTGAATAACGCGTTAAAAACTTATCAGATAGAGCCTTTTCAAATTTCATTAGAGATAACTGAAAAAACGCTGATGAGTGACCCTGATTTTTCTTATGATTTTTTACATTCATTGCAAGAAGAGGGGGTGCAATTTTCCTTAGAAGATTTCGGCGCGGGAAATATTTCCATGCCGCATTTGTCAACATTGCCGTTGAGTGTGTTAAAAATCGATCATCAGTTTATTAGTGGCATTAATGAAAATAAGGTCAATCGAAAAGTGGTCGAGACTATGACCGCGCTGGGCCATAGCCTTGGCTTGTCTGTGGTAGCTGAGGGTGTTGAAACAGAAGAAGAATACAATGTGGTGGACGAAATAGGCTGTGATTTGATGCAGGGTTTTTATTTTGGTAAGCCAGCAGTAGCTATTGATATTTGGAACGGATTTGTTGGTAACTCGCAGTCGGTTAGTGTTTCTGATGTTTCTTCATCAAAAAGTCTTTCGCCTTAATGTTCTTGTTTGAGAGTAGGAGCTATGCTCTAATCATTACTTTTGAAATATCATTCGTTGATGATGCCTAGTATCAAGTTTGAAGCGCGACAATAATGGTTAAATACCATAGTACATCTCCTCTGGTGTTTTATAATTAAATCGTTTTCTTGGGCGTGTATTTAATGCAGTAGCAATTCGATCACATTGTTGTTGTGTAACGTTTTCCATGCTCTTTGTTTTGGGAAGGTACTGCCGAATTAATCCGTTCACATGTTCGTTGCTTCCTCTTTCCCAAGAATGATAGGGATTAGCAAAGTAAAACTTTACAGGATGCCTTTCTTCTAACTTTTTATATTGATGAAACTCTGTTCCATTATCAGCTGTGATCGTTTTGAAATGGCTAGGGTCACGATGAATCAAACCCATAGTTTTTTTATTGACAGCCGAAGCTGATTTGTCAGAAATTTTTCCAATCATGACATAGCCCGTCTTACGTTCAAGTAACGTGACTATACAGTGGTTGCTGCCGCGTCCATGCACGGTATCAATCTCCCAATGCCCTTTGTATTTACGAGTTTCTACGCTAGCTGGTCGTTCTGATATATGCCGCTTGTTAGCTAAACGACCTCGGCTATCATAGGCTTTATAGCGTTTTCTTCGTATCTTTGACGATTGGCGTAGGTATTTCCAAAGATTACCTCCGTTCGCTTTATCACGCCAAATATATTGGTAGATAGTTTCATGACTTAATGGTCGAGCCATTAACCGAAAACGACGAATAAGGCCAACGATTTGTTCTGGGCTTAATCTTCGTTTGAGTAATCGCCTTACCACTTTAAAGTCACAAGGCTTGTAGTGCCGGTTACGTCTTGAGCGTTTACGCCTAGCTACGGTTCGGTACTGTGCCTTGCTTCGTCTGTAGGCATCATCAATGATAAAGCAACGATTGCGTGCTAGTTCTCTGTATAAGGTTGAAAAATGCCTCCCCATCATGTGGGCTATTTTTCTAATAGATAGACCTTGCCGTTTGAGGGTGGAAAACGTTATTCTTTCTTCATAGGTGAGTTGTTGATATATCATAGTGCTTTTCTACTTCTTGGCGGGAGTGAAAAAACACGTATATTACAACTCACCTTCTTACTATTAAAAGGTGTCGCGGTTAGTATATGAATTCGGCATGAATAATAAAGATTTACAGCATGACGCAAGCAATAGAAATACTAATGGTGGAAGACAATCCGGCTGATGTAGAGTTAACCAAAGAAGCATTTAATGAAGGAAAGCTTAATAACGTCTTGAACGTGGTGAGTGATGGTGAGGAAGCCTTAAATTATTTACATAAAAGAGGGCGTTTTACGGATGCTAAAACACCGGATATTGTACTGTTAGATATCAACTTACCTAAAGTAAATGGAAAAGAAGTGCTGGCTGAGATGAAAGGCAGTAAAGACCTTTCTTATATTCCGGTTATTATTTTATCTAGCTCTGAGGATGCTGCCGATATTAAAACGGCCTATGCCTTAAATGCGAATAGCTTTGTGACCAAGCCGGTAGCTATTGATGACTTTTTAGAGGTCATAAAAAGTATAGAGCATTTTTGGGTTGAAATTGTCAAGTTGCCTAATAAAGAAAGTTAGCTTGCTTGTGTTGTCTGTTTGGAGCGTGACTTTTTAAATGGCGATGTTTCTCGCATAATACTTGATAGAAAATTTATGATGAAAATAAACAGCGAAAAAAACGCGACACAAAAAAACGACCGTTTTTTTCTTTTGATTGCTTTGGGCGTTCGTCAACCCTATTTTCTATTGCATCTTTCTTTTTAATATTGTTGTTTTCAATGTTTGCCGCAGCGAATCAAAAAACGCTGTATCTCTATCATGATGCCGACTGGTCTAATTATACCGAAGCTTCAGAATCTATTTGGCGTGGGGTGAGTGTGGCTCTGCAAGAAGTGGATTATAGTTTGCAAGGCTATCGCATCGAAGTAGTGAAAAAAATCATAGCGGAAATGTGTTACGCAGCTTACATAATTCCAAAGCCTTTCTTAAGGATAAGGATGCCTTGGCGGTCATATCGGGAATGCATTCCCAGCCATTAATAAAAAACCGTGAATTTATCAACAAAAATAAAATACTTACCTTGGTGCCGTGGGCAGCAGGTGGGCCTGTAACACGTTATCCTTCTTTGGAAAATTGGTTTTTTCGCTTGTCGGTAGATGACACGAAAGCTGGTGAGATTTTAGTTGGCTATGCTCTAGATCAAAAGGGTTGCCAGTCGCCACATATGTTATTGGCAGATAATCCGTGGGGTGATTCCAATTTGTACAGTATGGGTAAGGCTCTAACCTCTCGAGGTAAAGACGCAACTGCTGTGACGCGTTTTAACTGGAATCTAAAGCGTTATAGTGCCACGAGTAAGGCGAGCGATATTATTGCCAGTGGTGCGGATTGTGTTTTATTGGTGGCTAACGTAATAGAGGGTATTGAAATAGTCAAAGCATTTGCGTCGTTAGACCCAAGTGAGCGCCCATCGATTATTAGCCATTGGGGTATCACCGGTGGTGACTTTCATCATCAAGTGAGTGCGCAAGAGCGTAAGGCGGTGGATTTAACGTTTATTCAAACGTGCTTTTCATTTATGAATTCGCCATTGTCAGCCATGGGGCAGGAAGTACTCAATAAAGCCATGGCGCAATTCCCCGATATTCGTTCGCCCAGTGATATTGTGTCGCCAGTTGGCTTTATTCATGGCTATGATATTACGCGTTTGTTATTGGCGGCACTAAGTAATGTTAGCTTGAGTGGCAATGCAGCGATGCATCGCGATGAGCTACGCATAGCATTAGAAAATATGAGACCTTTGCACGAAGCATTACAAAGGCCTCAATTTATTAGATAATAGTGCGATCCCATAATAGCCACTGAAAAATATTTATGTCTTCACTGCTGTCCGGTTTAAAAATTAAAGCGGGTTAAAGAAGTCCGACCCCCTTGGTGTGCGGTAAAATAGCAGCTTTCGAGACAGCAAATTTACCTCAGGGGATTCGGACATGAAGCATCGTAACAC
>Ga0233426_10000547_pt1 | contig 39567 bp, 44 predicted proteins | sample SI_118_April2016_6_FD_179875 | JGI IMG/M metagenome (GOLD analysis project Ga0233426, IMG submission 179875) | Seawater microbial communities from Saanich Inlet, British Columbia, Canada - SI_118_April2016_10_MG | ecosystem: Environmental > Aquatic > Marine > Inlet | place: Canada: British... | reverse complement strand
TATAAATATCTACCAAACGGTCAGAAATGCGTTTTTTTGCGCCAATCTCTCTTGGTTTTGCGTTTTTCAGAGCTTGTTTGGACGCGTGGATTTGTATGTACAACAGCCTTTTGTAACATTGGCATGGCCAACGTTTGATCAATACTATCTTCCCTCAATACTTCGGACAGTGCATCGTCGTAGTCGTTTGCCACTGTGGAATGAACCCCCCATGCCACTAAAAGCAATGTCACGAGAGCCAGTTGGCCGTGGCGCGTGTAATATCGCCCCCGCTTCAACCGCTGCTGGTTTTTTGGAGTGGTTAACCATTGGTCCATGCGTTTTTGTAAGGTGGGGTCACCTCGTATTCTCTCCAACCAGTTTTCGAATGTTTCAGTGGTCTTAATATTTAGAGATTTGGGGGGGAGAAGGCGCGGCGGCGAACGCGTTGTTTTGTTACCCATGTGTCGTTGCCGTTGTCTTTTATGTTTTGATGTTGAACCCCGACCGTTTCTTCGGGGTTCTGCTTTCAAAAACGTTTGTACAAACATTATTTGTACATGGTCAATACGCATATTTATAGTAATATTTTTAAGGGACACACAACCATTTCATTAAAATTATATCGTCCCTCACAATTAAAAACAACAGCGAAATGTACGCAAAGTGGTATATAGACCACAATTCTGACGTATACAACCACCAGATATGCCACGACCATGAAAACAAACAACATACAACATAGATAACACCAGCAAACGCTCGTAATTTTTTCAAAGAACCCCGAGGACTTAGCCAGCGGACAGCCAAATGGAAATTGACAATGTATGCCGATGCAGACGCCATGGTATACACCAACATCGCTTGGCCAATTTCAGATGTTTGGAAATCGAGACCAAAAGATAAAAAAACCAACACTGTCGTCGTCATATGGTGAATGCGTGTTGTTTGAGGCAAATTGTCGACACAAACAAGACCCACTATATCGTTAGACACATACAGTGCTGCCAGTCTATGTATTGTCCAATTGTTCCAGATATTATCGCGCCAGATAGGTATAATAATAGTAAACATCGCAACCAACGTTAAAACTGCAAGATACGCAGATTTTATTAAATTTTTTTGAATATATTTGCGACGAACTTGAGACAATTCGATATATTTAGATGACGGATAGAGTAATATATCTGTTATAAAATACATAGTACGAACAAGAATACAAGAAAATAATAACCATAAAAGCGCGTGAAAATCGTACATATTATATAAAAAAGGTATAGTATTAATACTGTTGTTTTATAAAATGTTAAATACTAAACGGAGCTCCATTTAAACTTTGAATTTCGCCAGTGATCCAATTTTTTCGGCGCCAACCGTTCGTTTTTGACCATTCGATCCATTGTTTTGTGGTTATATCTTGAGCCAATACGTACGATTCCTCGTCCTCCCGCCGAAAAACATGCCACGGGCAAAACCAGACAAAATTACCATGAGATCTCTCTTCGTCAGGGTTCCAAGAAATATACAATCGGAGTTCCAAAGGCAAATCGGGGTCCTCCGAAATCATCAACATAGATTCATCCCACCAAGAAGAAGGAGTTTCAACATGCTCCCCGATGATAAAATATTGATCCAAACCGTGCAAGATATGAAGAGTTCGGATGTCCATTTGTATTCGTTTAGTGCGGGTGTTTTATAAATAACATGTTCTTTACATATAACAATCTTCATTTACCAACTCTTCATATCTTTCATGGCATAGACATGGCGGTTTGAGCGGGCAGGGTTTCCGCGGCGGCGTTTATATTGCTTCATAATGCGCGGAATTGATTTTTGTGGAGGGCGCGATGTCTTCTGTCGCGTTTGGCTCATTTCGTTCATTAACACAGCGTGAAGGATTAAAAAGTTGGTTGACCATTGAACAGTGTTAGACATTGTGTTTATGTAAATGTGTTCTTAATATTTGGACTTTGTGTTCTTAATATTTGGACTTTGTGTTCTTAATATTTGGACTTTGTGTTCTTAATATTTGGACTTTGTGTTCTTAATATTTGGACTTTGTTGTTCTTAATATTTGGACTTTGTTGTTCTTAATATTTGGACTTTGTTGTTCTTAATATTTGGACTTTGTTGTTCTTAATATTTGGACTTTGTTGTTCTTAATATTTGGACTTTGTGTTCTTAATATGGCATCACTTATCCCATTGCACCCAACCCCTATGCAGATGGAGGGGACGAAAGCTTCCTCGCCCCCACAATTCGTGGTTTTGGTATCAGAACAGCTTTCTGACATCGGTGGACAGGCTGTTCAGCAAGACAGCGGCCTGCATTTCACTGTTTTTGACCAACACGGACACAAATGCGAAATTGTTATTATTTGCGACGGCCATGGGCCCAATGGAAAAAATATTAGCCAGATGGTCACCACAACTTTTTATAACGAGATGTCCAGTTCTGGATTTTACGACCGTTTTAAACAGAATCCTTCAAATATTGCAGAATCTATGTTTTCAGTGGCTCAGGAGAACGTATTTCGTTACATGGTCGAATGTCTCGATAGAGGCGACAATGCGTATGAAATTAAAGATGGTCATATTTATTCCGCCTCTGAAATTTTGAGAGGGGGGACAACGGCAACTATTGTCATGGTTGACGATCAGGGCTGTGTGTTCACTATGAATGTCGCGGATTCGGAAGCGTGGATTATTCAGGGGGACGATGCCTTAAAACTGACAGCAGATCATTTACCCGATACGTTATCCGAATTCGAAAGAATTCGAGAATGTAGCCCCACAACCACGCATTTGTACGACAGGCGCTATTATATGACGGCGCATGCTCGTGGCGATGATATTTTCCCCATAACTGAACAGCGGGGATATTATGTGAAAAACGTCAATGAAGATTGGGCCACTGTTTTGGTTGAGTCGACCACTTCTCAAAAACTTGCTTTTACGAGGTCTATCGGAGACGAAAACATGCGTAAAGGTGGCGTTATCGCAACTCCTTCTGTTTATACCCGAACAGTGACCGAGTCCGCTGTTATTAAAGTGGCTTCTGATGGTTTTTGGGACAATATAAAAACGTCAACGCTTGTCAGTAAAACACGCGAAGACGCTGAAAATAAAATGGGAATGGACATGGGGCAGCATTGGTTTGAACGAATCAAAAAAGAAAATTATAAAAATTTCAAACATGGCCGAGATAATATGATGGGATATTTGATTACAATACAGCGAATTTAGATAACTTGTAATTTTTGAAATTAGTTGATATTTATATAATTTAACGTTACTTAACCATTGATACATTTCATTCTGTTTCCCTTTTCGTATACATGTGGGCGTCTTTCGTTGGGTTCGCGACCATCCCAAGGTTCAACGACAAGTCCTCCCTTTAAAATAAGTTTGTCGCGACAATAGTTGGAAGTTTGGACAGAAACAATGTCTAATAACTGTCTACCAGTTGATACAAGACCAGTTGATTGTGGGTGGTGCCATTTGCCATTGCAAAAATACGCGTGTTCGCCCGTTATTCTTCCCCTTCCTGTCACTTTTGTTTGTTCATCTGTGCATTTTACGTCATATACATTTGAAGCGCGAGCCACGTCTTTCATCACGCGCACTACTTTGGTGACTCTCCCATCGGCGGATGCTAAAGTATCTCCAGTTTTAAGTTTACCAACCTCTGTGTACTCGCCACTCGCCAGTTTAATTTTTTCGGTCGCCAATATACAATTCGTCTTGTCATTAACACTTCCGGAATCCGAATAAATAAAATTTCTGTGGATCCTTGCATCCCCTCTGTTGGATGTTATCATATTCGGACAGATGAAACAATCGCCTTCTTTCATCGGGTTGTCGATCCCCTCCCCTGAATTGTCGCATTTTCGTGGTCCGTCCACACCATCAGAGTGCCACGCGTCATCTTTATAGCATTTTACATTATAACTGCTGAACTCCCCGAGGACGGGATCGTGTAATAAAGTGACTAATGTTTTCAGTTTTCCATCCCAACATTTCACACTTCGGTCGTTGGCCTGTGAGAGATGAACTTTGTAATTAGTGTCTCTCATTGTGTAAAGATCAACATCGCAATTAAGTGGGCCAACGAGGTTCGAGTTTTCGGCCGGTTTGGTTTTCGGATTTATCAGTAGTGTTAGCGGTTTCCATTGTTGTTTGTATTGGGAACTTGATTGAATTGCAGATTGTGGCAGCCAACTTTGATCATTACGTACTAAAATGGCGTGACCGGGTTCGACCCCTGACATAATTAATTCTGTTGTGGTGCGGGCAAGACTAACCTGATCCGTGGTTAACTCGGTATTGTCGTAATTTGACGGCACATCGAATTCAGTGGATAAATCAACTACAAATTGTTCCAAATCGCTTGCGCTGACACTGTCCGAAGATAAAACAGCAGGACCAACAAGAACACTCAACCCGTCGATGGCGTTTTGACTAACGGTGAGCGAACCCCTTAATTTACAAAAGGCTGGTCCTTGCGCAATATCTCCGGCAGTGTGCGCGAGGTCTGCGATGGGAAGATGGTAATAGTGCGTTTCGTCATTACAATTGCTTTCGCATCTTACACCGCCATTAAAATGACACTGTCTACCGGTGGTACCGCTAACTCCTGGTGTTGGACATACACATTGTTTTATGTCCGCTGCGGTACATCCATTGATATCGGAAAACGCGGAACAATATGTGTCGTCGGTGATCTGAGAGCAGACGCTCGATCCAATTGTGTCCGAATATTGTTTGTTTGAAGACGTACACGTCTTGCAAGAGGTTTGACCACTTTGATCTTGATACTGACCCAGTGGACATGCCACTTGTGCGGACTGGCCCGCGGTCGCTACATAATGACCAATATCTGCGGGGTCACACGCGGCATTAGAATTGCCGGCAGCAAAATGTCCGGCAAGGCACGGAGTTGTCGATATTGTCGTCGCACTATAATGGCCCGCTCCAGACGGGTAGCATGCGGCGTTACCGCTACCGGAAGCATATGTCCCTGATGCACAGCTTGAAACGCTGGTGGCGCCAGTGCCACCAACAAATGTACCGGGTGGAGATTGGACACAACTGAGTGCCCCACTACTACCTTGAAACTTGCCAACGGAACATTCGACGCAGCTGGAGTGTCCGTTTTCTACTGTTGTCGAAAATTTACCGGGGGTACAGAGTTCACACCCGTCAATTCCGCTAAGAGACGATATAGACGATATGTCAACTGAGGCATCTCTTTGAGTTCCTCCTTCGCAATATTCACAGGAAGAATCGTCAGTTGTTGCATCGTCGTCGTAGTTCAAAGCGGTGGGGTCCGTGCACCCGTCGGTATTTAGACGCCTTGACAATATATCCGTCTTTAATTTTTCGGGCGGCTTCACAGGTGCATTCGAAACTGTCGATGACCATGGCCATTGGAAAGCTACAGCCGATGTCAAAGTTAAACCAAATAATAAAATAGTCTTATTCATTTTATTATTTTTAATCAACTTATATACGTATATTTCATTGATTTGGTTGAGACCTTGTTTTAAAGTATAACGTATATATAGTTTACTCTCCATTATAAATGGCAACTTTAAATTCCATGAGTCATTATGTCGAAAAATGCAAACACATAGATCCAAATGTTAAGGTTGTGGTGGGAAACAGTCGACATTTATCGTTCATGTGCTATTCGCTGCGGCGGCAATCGGACGGTTCTATTCATAAAAATCGCCCACTTCATTTATATTGGAGAACATTTGAGGGAAATACGTCCCATATAACATCGCTGAACACGTTTGCTAAACAATACATCTATGGTGTAAAAATAAAAGAATTGGACAGTTGGTGGCGTTTGAAATTAAAGTCGTACAAGGATCGAACAATGTATTTGAATAAAAAAAGTCCACACAAAATTGTTTGGAATTGCAAACAAGGCAATGGTCCTCCCGAAGAACTGCCGGAGTTGTACCATGCGTTTGTCGAAGATTCGTCCAGTATGTTTAAATTAGTACCTGAGACTGTTACTATTGTCGGAATGGAAACAGAAAGGATCAACCCATAAAAACATGAACATTAAAATAATAAATATCAAGGCCCCTCCTGTAGAGGCCCCTGGTCCGTAATGGTCATGGAAACAGTAGTTGTCACAATAAAGACCATAGTTTCGTTGTGGGCTACAATCGAGATGACCACAATCATGGTACCATGGCCCTACAAAGGTTAATAGTAAAATAACCCCAAAAGGTACCCACAGCCAAAAGTATGTGCACTGTGTGGATGGTGGGGTTTTTGGTGGTGTTTGTGGTTGTTTCGTTGTGGGTTTGAGGTCAAAATTAACCACCGGGTTTTTTGCCGTGACTTTGTTTTTATTTAACATTTGGTTTGACCTATGTGTTAGAACTTAAATACTTTGTTTTTTATTTATAAAAAACAAGACAAATCCCCAATGTCGTCTCAATGTTAAGTACATATACAATGCTTTAGAGTTATAAGTAATGTTGGAGTTTATAGTAGGGGGTAGTATAGGGCTGGTACAAACTTTGGCGGGTCATCCGCTGGACACTGTAAAAACATTGCTTCAAAATGGCCAAACGTTTAGACATTTTTCCATAAAAGACTATTACCGAGGTGTTTCGTATCCCGCGATTGCGTCTGTTTCGTTTAACACCGTTGCGTTTCCGGTATACAGTCATATGCTTGACCAAACAAAAAACGCGTACACGGCAGGGTTTTATTCCGGGATCGCCGTTTCGGGTATAGAATACGGGTTTTCAGTGGGTAAAATTCGTCAACAAACATTAACATCCGTACCATGGCACGGCCGTGGATTTACCATGGCATATCTCCGAACAGTCGCGGCGATGACCGTTTATTTTGGAGTGTACGAAGATGTAAAGCCCTATACAGGATCTTTTGTAGCCGGAGCATGTGCTGGGCTCGCCAACTGGACGCTTACTTATCCCTTTGATATTATTTCTACGCGTCAGATTGCAAATAGAAGTACAGTACGCGAAGCTATACGCCAGGGAGGGTTATGGCGAGGATATTTCCCGTGTGCAGCGCGTGCTATTATTGTAAATGCTTTGAGTTTTAAATTATACGCACTGAGTAAAGATTTCGTTGATTAATGTACTATTGGGACATTTTTTGTAACAGGGCTTGGTGTTTTTTTGCAAAATCTGGTTTTTCCCGAATGACAGCCCGCCACTCGGTGTCGTGCACCACTGGCTTTATTTCCCAATCGCATATATGTACCCATTTAAATGTCCACCCAAAAAGATCTTCTTCGGATTTAGAAAGACAAATGATAATACCAGATCCCATACTAATGTTATGCCACCGACCCAGACACTTGTTACGCCCAATGTCGTTATTTTCTTCTCTGGAAAGGTTTGCAAACATGTGTAGTCCCTTGACATCATATCCATTTTTAAATTTATATTTAATCCAATACAGGGACTCGCCCTGCGAAGGCACAGCGTTGACGCTGTTATAAGAAATTCGGTAAGTCGGTCTTTCGGCAATACTGTGCAATATTATTTTACGCGCTTGGTTATCGTCCAACACGGGCCAAACAACACACGTTGTCATGTGCACCCAATTGTAAAGCCACTCATTCAGCGCTTTGGCGTCGGGAGAACGACACACACAACATCCCGTCGCTTCGCCAACTGTAGACCAACGACCCAACAATTCGATTTTACCACCAAGATCGCGGGCGTCATCGTCGGTTGTCATACTTCCAAAATAAGTCATCCAGTCGGTACGGGCGTGGTCCAAAATGGAATATTCACAATAAAAGAGTGGCATTTCTGTGTTATACCAAATAACATATATACGTGGATTATAAAACATGTGGGATTTAAAACTGCAAAACACTGTCAACAATTAAAGGATACTGTTCTGTTCTGTCTGTTTCTCCGTACGGCCCTTGGTTTTTTTGAGTACATATAAAGCGGCACCAATCATAAGCATGTCGCAAAGACCAGCACGTTGACCGTTCCCATTGTAACCAAGTATCGTCATTCATGCCAAATAGTACATTTCCAACAACGCCCGTCAAATCGTATACGGGTACTGTTGAAGTGTGTTCGCACCAGATGCGGGTCACGCCTTGGGACAAAAAGGATTTATAAAGATAACCGTTGTCTTTGACGATGACATACGCACCGTTTCGTATCTCTTGTATTTCCTCTTTTTGAAGTACTCTTATCTTGGAAATTTCCACCACCGGGTCCATCTACTTTGCCCTCCCCACATTATATACTCAAAATGCTCAAAAACATTGCTTAAAATACTCTAAATATTTCTAAACTATCCACATGTCAATCATTCCCGTAAAATTACAAAGCTTCTTGGAAAAACCACAAACAAAGACAGCCTTTTTAGATATTATCGGCGCTATGCGACTGTTTCCGGAATGGGCGTCCTCTTACTGGTGTCACTATATCATTCAGCGCCCAGAAATACCCCCCGTGGAATTAATTCAACAGTCGCCTTTTAGTTCTTTTTTTTTTAGACCATGTTCGACGCCCGCCTTTATTTCTCCCCTTTACATGCGCATTTGGGGGGGTGTTCACCTGGCACACTACATATATCACAGAGATTCGGATGCTGTCGCTGCTTTTATTGTAAATAACACCATACCAGAAGAATTTACCGCGGTGCTCGAAAATCTACAACCTTGTAAAGTTGGCCAGGGCGATTGGAAATGCGATGACTGTGGCCCCGTACCCGGATATACAAACGTTTGCCCGCATTGCGAAACCCCGTGTAAATCGTGGTGTAAACATGTTTTTAGTATATGTGGGCCCGCGGGAGACCCGGTGGGTGAAATTGATTGAACGTGTATGCCGAAATACCGCCGTATCTGCGTGAATGGTACGGACGCGGGCATTGGGTAAATATAAGTGTCTCTGGCTTTTTGTCGAAGTATCGGCAACATTGGTTTCTTAAAAAATGTTTTAAATACTTGCTTTCCAAAAAGTTAGAAGTATAAAGGGCTAAATATTTAGCCAAAAATGGAAGGCATTCAACAGCAAATAAAAGAACAATTTCACAAAGCATTCTATGACGCCATTGCCGACGCGGTTTCGTCAGAACCGCCACAAGTGGACTATATAGTACGCCTGTACACTGAAATACGCGATCGTATAGCTTCTATGGTGAACCCGTCCGGTTGTACCCATCAAAAGATCCACGAAGAATTTGACGTTGAATTTTTTGAACAACTTCTCAGAAACAATGTGTTTGATGGAAATTCGCTACTCGGCCTGGTAAATACAACGTTCAAGTGGATTGAAATGTTGCAAACGCCCGCGCGCGACGCCAGTACCGCCGAGTCCAGACAGAGAGTTTTGGAGGCGGGCACCACCATGGCGGAAATTGTCCCTGTATATATCAAAGAAGTACACACCACTTTAGATACAGTAGACCAAGATATGAAAGAATTTTTTGACAATATCGAGCATCCGGTCGTTCAGGAAATGTTACGACGATCTCTACAGAAAAAATAAACATAATTACAACATAAAAATATTTGAATATATAAGACTCTTTATATGGTTAGAAATATGTTTTTTGTTCGTCAAAGAACCAACCAATGTGGTCTGCATGCGATTCAAAATATGTTCAAAAGTGCTTCTGTTTCAAATGAAGACATGAGAAAAGCAGTCGAAACTATTCACGCAGAAACCGGAGATCACAAAATGAACCACGAGTCGTTTGGGGGCGATTGGTCCGTTTCCGCGGTTGTTACTGCCGTAAAAGAGCGCGGATATGACGTAGAGCGTGGAGTAGTGACCAAAGCGAACAATCAGCGCGAATGGCATGGTCAAGAACTTGAGAAGCTGCTGGAAGATGAAAAATTCCAGGGGGTCATCATTCACCAACCCATGATTCGCCACTATACTTGTATTCGCCCCGAGGTTGTCAATGGTAAAAAACATCTATTTTATGTTGATTCACAATCTGAAGGACCCATTCGGATCTCTTCGCGGTTGGCAATGAGGAGATGTTTATCAAAGGCCTATGCTTGGGAACCCTATGTCGTAAAGGGACTGCCCATGGAATACGTTGCACCTATTCAACTGCCAGAACCAACAACACGTCAAAAAACATTTAACCCGACAAAAGACTTTATGCAGGAATGGCGGGCTTTGCCAAAGACGGATTATTCTCACTATATGAGAGAAACCAAAACAGAAGTGCCAGAATCACGACAACTTGAAAAGGAGGAGGATCACCAGGGGGCATCTGAGGCGCGCGACAGCATGGGCATGTAGGTATGGCTTTTAATTTAGACCATTTTTTCCAACAAAATTTACACAACTGGTGGTCACAATTTAACGTCACAATTGATTTTTGCTGACGGTCCAGCCAACAAATTGGACATTCAAACATACATTAATTTATTTTTACTTATATACTATCTCTTTTCGTTGTACATATCAAGGGCAATAATATTGTGAACTCATTTTGATTTTTTAATGTACTTAAAAGAGTAAATTAATCATGATGTCAAAAACTTTAAATATATTAGATATATTGGCGGATGATTTTACGGAGAAAGTGGCAAATGGTCAATATGATGTAAATCTTAGATTACGACATGGACGAACAGCACTCATGACAATCATTGAAAATGCTTCCAATGGGTCACGACAAAAAACTGTTTCAGAATTGATCCAACTTGGAGCTGATTTATTTTTGGTAGATGACAATTACGAGACAGCGTTACAATACGCATGTAAATATCGCAGAATCGCAATAACAAAATTAATCCTATCCAACATTCAAAACATACGAACAAGAACAAGATATGTCAATCAAGGTGGGGGGCTTATAAGATCAAAATCGCCATTATATTATGCATGCGTCTCTGGAAAACAAAAATTGGTGAATATACTTATCGAGGCAGGAGCCGATATTAAACAGAGAACGTCAGTAGAACAAATGCCCGCAGTGTATTATGCAGCACAAATGGGCAAATTAAACATTGTTCAAAATAGACATTTTTCAAAATTACTTGACATTGAATGGCCAGTCAATAAAAGATCACCTTTTTACCAACATGAGTTTAAAACGATCCTACTGGGAGCTGTCGATGGTCGATACATTAACGTTGTTAGATGGCTACTGTGGAAAAACGTGCGCGTAAAGATCTCTGGGCGCGAATCATCACAGCCCGTTGAATTCGCAGCTGATTTTGAAGATGACCTATCTATTTTCAAACTTTTAATCAGAAAACTGACGATGGAAGACATGATTTTACGACTGGGGCCATGGATCATGAGAGGTCGTAAAGATCTTTTCGATATTATAATTCCAATCGTAAAACAACACAAGATTCATATTCCGTGGTCACATCAAATGAATTTATTGAGATTTGCATTAAGGCAAACGAACCACAGTTGGGACGCTCCCCCAGAAATACACGCTAAAAGAAATATAATCGCCAAATATTTAATTGAAAACGGCCAGTCATTAAATCCCCGACTCGTTTTCAATGAACATGACTGGCATACTCGTGCATCTCCGTTATCGATAGCTTGCCGATATAAAAATTCAGAAATGGTCAAATATATGCTGATCAACGGTGCAGATCCAAATTTGGGACAATATGAACGCCCATTATATTTTTTAGTACGGGCACTATTCCCGTCGAACGGAACCCCATCATGGCAAGGGGCATGGCCTTTAATACAAATGTGTTTAGACCGTGGAGCCGATCCAGATAATATAATCTCACGCAAAACACAGGGGTATGAAGATAGAGGTCTTTTTACATGCATTATTTATTCAAGTTATCTTTATCATGGACGAGTATTTCCATCCTTGATCATTCGAGACCTCATAAAGAGGGGTCTCGGGTTTACAGTCCATTGGTTAGACAGAATTGGGAGACAGTCTCGTATGGCTACATTATTATGGACAGGGCAAGATCTGTGGGCCAACCAAAAATTCGATAACGACGATGAAGTATTTATCATGAAAAGTCCAAATAAATGTCCTCTGGGATGTGGTTTTTATGGATGTGATCAAAATTCAGCCCCCGTTCGCTTGATGCCGTGCAAACATATCATATGCGCGGGCCACGCGAGGCGTTTGGTCGAGACGAATGCCCAGGTAAATAACGACCGTCGTGAGGGGGTAGGTGGAAATCAGTTGGCATTGCAATGTCCTGTTTGTCGAGAATCAGTGAAAAATATTCAACTCATGTCCAGTAAACAAGTGCAACATTGGCATTGGTTTAAAAGTAAAATTAAAAAGTCTATAGATCGAACCCACCAACAAGTAGAGTTTCAAAATGAAAATTTAAAGGCCATCTATAAAATCTACGCTCCGAGAATATCGGCCGGCGAAAAAAGTTGGAATCAATTGACAGCCGATGAGAAAAAACACTACAGAAAAATACACACAACAGTACTCCAACTGAAAAAAGAAGAAAGAACACTTGCTAAATGGCATTTGGCCAAAAAGAAAGAAATCCAAGCCAAGGGGATAGAAGAACGCAAACAACTTCGCAAAGACCAGTACACTACTAATTTAAAACTACATTTTTAATTTTATTCGTGAAATGTATGATGTATTTCTTTCCAAATGGGATAATTAGATACTCCAAAGCAGCGCCGTTTTAGTGTGTCCACTTTGGAGAGCATGACTTCAAAAGGAATGTTTTTCAAACGAAAATTATCGAGAACTTCTTTGCACAAGGCCCAAAATGAATCGTCAAATGGAATTTTCCACATACGTGTCAATAAAGGTGTCCAGGTCACAAACAACGTCTCTCGGACATTTTGTGCTTTCATTTCGAGATGGATCTGTATCATATAGTAAGGAGCAGGGCGTTTCCACTTTTTTTCGACCATTGCCTTCATTTCTTCGTGGGATTTTCCAATGCCGCCTCCCGGACATTTGATTTCAACGTTTGCGTGCCAGGCTACATCTTCTGGACGCAATGTTTCCTTAGAAACGCGTTCATTCGAACCCGACTTGAGAACGATGATCGCGCCATCGGGACTGGCTGCATACACGTCGTCAATAGGAATTTGTGGACATTCAAAAAAATGAGCGCCGGGTATATTATCCACAATCACTTGTACGGCCGTATCTTCGTGTTTCGACCCCCATGCCATTCTTTTGCGAGCAACAGCATCAAAATTTTCAACGGCATCTCCAAACCACTTTTCGAGGATCTCGTCCCAATCCGATTCCTGTTTAAAATTGAAATAAAGATCGCCCGGCTTGCTGCCAGTGATTCTACCTTTTCGACCATCCAACCATTCTTGTGTTCCTTGTTCGGGCATTGACAATCCTTGATCAGATAAGGAATATATTCTACGCATAATTGTATAAAAGATTGGGTGGGTTATATATAACATTGAAAAATGCACACGTCATATTCTTTACGTATTCCAAAAGTCGAGCCTGCAAAAAAGCAACGCCGAAAACGAAAAATTGTTGTCCCCATTCATCAAGTTCAATACAATGCATATAAATATCAATGCTATTCGTGCGGGGCAGATGTTTATTTTTTGCCCGGGCACGAATTGGCATGCGCACAGTGTGCTTCGAGAATTGTCAGTAAAAGTAAAAGTCAAGAAAAACGAATCGTTTCTGCACGGTAATATATTTAAAACATATGTGGCGTATCATTTAGTTGTATATTTTAAATAAAAATGGATTTTGAGAAACATATACGACATGTTTGTGCACGAAAAAAACCATTGTCAAGTCAATCTTTAAAGACTTTTATGGATCATCACTCGGGCATCGATTTCAAATATATTTGGGATCCCATTGGTCATATATTTCGACGTGATTATGGTAATACACCATTCATACAGTCAGCTAACACCGTTGTAATTTTATTCACACAAGAACGCGTTGCTATTCGAATTGGATTGGCACAATTTCAAGAAGAAAATTCAATGATGCCCTCTGAAATGTTGAAAAATTGTGTACAGATTATATATAGAAATCAACAAAGTCAATGTAAAGTGTTGGGTTGTAAACTTATCATAACCACTATCCATCCAAGAATGCTGATGTGTAATGATGGTAAGTCGGTCTTAGACTATTTAATGTTAAATAAAGTTTAATAATGCGATTAATTATTTTCATGTGTTATTTCATTCCCTTTAGTATGATCTTGCTCATGTTTCAAACATGGTACAATAATATATTTAAAACAAAACCTCCTGTATTAACACACACAGAACTACACTTGTCTCTATGATATTGGATTTGTTGCGTTCTGATATGATCATGGTCTTTATGTTAAGATGAATATTCGCCAGGTGCAATTGTCTAAAAAATCAGTGGCCAAAGTCATGGGCGTTCACAGGTCGTTTAATTTCCGGGAACCGTACCAGGACTCGGAAGATGTCGAATTCGGCGGCACTGCGTTTTTTATAAACCCATCTATATTTGGGTCTAAATTTCCACTTCGTACTGGTAAGAGGCGGTTTGCACTTACGAATTTTCACGTGGTGGACGAGTTGGTTCAAAGGAAATGTTTTCTGTGTTATCCGGAAAAGGGGAAATCTCAGATCACCGCAGAAATTGTTTTTATTGTACCATCTCTCGATGTAGCTATACTTATGGTGGATCCGGACGGCGAACACTCTTTATGGTTTGACGACGAAGATATTGGTACATTCATTAAATCCATTCCAAATCTCGACATTGATGATCGTCCCATCAAAGGCAACTCTCAAAATGTCGTGGCCATTGGGTTTCCTAACTTGTCGACAGATTATCAATTGTGCGAAGGATGCATATCGGGCCGCGGCCACTCCATGATTCAACTGTCCATTAGTTTAAACGGTGGTAATTCGGGGGGACCATTATTGATGAACGGAAAGGTGATTGGCATTTGCACTGCAAGTATATCTGAATCGGAAGCGCTTGGGTTGGCAGTGCCCATTCACCAAACGTTGCGTTTTTTTCAACAATGGACATCGTTTGACAATATCATACTACGAACACCGTCGTGGCCTTTCAAGACAAAGACAACGACACCAGATTATTTAAAGTATCACAATATTCATTCGTCTGTACAAGGATGCACGGTACAAAAATACATAGGAATAGACGCGCTGGACAAAGATGATATTATAATGGCCATTTATTCTGGTAAGAAACGCTATGCCGTGGATAATTTCGGCCTTGTTTCGGTTCCGTGGACCGATAAGCGCGTAAGTATTTGCAACCAAGAATTTATATTGTCATTGGACATTCGCGATATTCGTCTACACGTTTTTAAATGGGCCACCAAAAAAACGATCAGGGATACGTCTACAAAGCCCATTGTCATGCCGCTCAAAGTACGAGAAACGCACCACTGTTGGGAACCCGTGCCCTATTGTATTTTAGGCGGAATTGTGTTTATGGATTTGACGACCAATCATTATGATTTTGAAGAAGACGACGAAGAAGAGCCCAATCAAGTGTCTTCGCTGATACATTTCGGATACAGCACTATGCACTTGGAATCCACTGTCATTATTACGTTTATACCGCCACAAACGACTTTATCGTCTCAACACGTTCTGCGCGAATTCGACAGAATTATAAAATGTAACGATACACCAGTCAAAAACGTCAGGCATTTGGAAAAATTGATACGCCAGGCGGTCAAATCATACAACCACAAAGACAGAAATACGACTAACAATGCACAGTTCATTGTATTGGAGACTAACAATACAAAAGTCTACCTAAACATGGAAACACTGCGGGCCAAGGAAATGGAAGACGTGAAAGAAGAACGCTATTCGCGCAAAAAATGCCACTTGATCAATTTAAATATAAACAAAAGGAAAATAAACAAACGTAAACGATCTTATTAAATCAAATATCAAATAATCGAAACGAGTATATAGACACATAAATATAATCACATATGAACATTGACACTATCGAAAAATATCTTATTTATCCATTTCAAACTCCAAACAGAATCATTCAAACGCGAGAAAAACATTTTAATACGTTAGTATTTACTATTATTGCACTTTTAGCTTCTGAAATCCCTTTGGTGGGAGGAATTGTGGCTGAAAATTATTCTGAAGTGACTTTTACAGTTACAGGGACATTGATGCATTATGGAACACAACCATTTGTGTTTGCAAGTATGGTAACTCCTTTTTTAGTTGATGATGCAAAAGCTTCGCATTCAAATATGTTGGGATTTTTTATAAGTGTTTTTTTAGGCGTAAAATGGTCATTGACCGCTGGAAATTGGATAGGGGGGCTACAACTGTGTATGGTAGCATGGGGACTGTTACAATCTGAGGCGTATTTGGAGAAAAGGGGGTCTATACAACCTTCGACGGCTTTGGTATTTGCACACGCGTCGCAAAAAATACTGTTGTCCGTGTTCTTGCAACCTGTTTCTTTCGCGTGGATGCTTGCTCTCATATATACAGTCGCCTGGATAGAAAACTTAAGTATATCCATACCACTGACACATATAAAATATAGACACCAGTCGACTGGCATGAATATGTCAGTTATGCACAACTCAACAACCGCACTGGTTGTTTACTATACCTTAATCGAAACAATTAGCACTTGGTATTCTCCAGCGAAAAAATTAATTGCAAATGGTATAGACAACTCCTTGTTCTTGTCTATACCGTGCCTTTACCTGTCGGTATACGTGATCAACGGACAACTGGCAACAATCAATGCGAAAAATGGCAAGGATTTAGTACAACAATGGAAAAAAGACAAGTACACCATCAAAGGCTGGAGGGACCCACAAAAAATGTACAAATACGTACAAAACATCATTGACAGGAATGTTCATTGGAATACAGTTTTTATATGCCTGTTGTGGACATTGGGGTTTATATACAGGCCTCCCGTGGGCATTACGACACTATTTATTCTCATAAGCACTGTTAAGAGACACCGGCCAACGTGGAAATTATTTTAGAAGCACAGGTAGTCAGCGACCACGAACAAATACCTACTAAAATAGCGACGGTCACTGTGTCTCGCACCGCTGTTAAAACGACTTTGTGCGAAGAATATTGTACACGATTCCATAAAGTCATGTCCAACCCAAACATGTTTTTTTTAAAAGTTGTTTTCTTAAATACCACTATCGTTCGTCACTTGCAGGATTTAAAGAATACAATTTTATACTGAACATTTCAACACCAAACTCTTGTACGATTTCAATCAGACATACAAATATTCATCCGAACAGTGCCGGCAAACATGCCACAGGTAACTAAAAACAAACACTATAAATAACACAGATTAACTCAAAAAAATGGTTAGTTTTGTTGAAGTGAAACCATTTTACATTGTATATACATAGGCGTACATAAAAATAAATATATGTAAATAATGTTTTATTTTAAAGATATTGTTCAATGAGCGGGAAACATGTTTTTCCTAAAAAAAAAAGACATACCAACATAGACACTGGTGCAAAAAAAGGTTGTATTATAATAAATGGTACGAAAAAAACCGCACCGCATACGTTTAACACACACGCGGTCAACAAAGCCGCGAATGTCCACTTTGCGACTATTTTTAGCCCGAAAATCACCAAAAATATATTTAAAAAAATGACAAAGGACGCCACTTTTAATAGGTTAAAGATTAATCGTGCTTTTTCGATTTTTTTGGAGATTGTGTCGTCCCACGTGTGATTACAAATCTCACATTTGACACGGTGACTTGTTTCGATCCATTTTACAAGGCAATTATGATGAACGGGCGTCTTACATTCGCATGGAGTTATTAATTCGCCACCACTCTCCAAACAATATCTGCATTCCATTCTTTAAAATATTATTTGTATATTCAGTTTAGAAAATCTATGGCCTAAATATTAAGGAATGTTGGGCCATTTTCTGGAAGTCGCCTATGCTCTTAATATTTCCGCAGGCTGGGATTTTTTGGAAAATCTCAGGCCTAAATATTAAGGAAGGGAATTTTTTGAGGCTCTTAATATTTCCGCAGGCTGAAATTTTTTGGAAAATCTCAGATCCTGCATTTGGCCTAAATATTAAGGAATGTTGGGCCATTTTCTGGAAGTCGCCTATGCTCTTAATATTTCCGCAGGCTGGAATTTTTTGGAAAATCTCAGGCCTAAATATTAAGGATTGTGAAATCTTGGTTCTGGGTTGAACTCTTAATATTAAGGAAACATGAACTTGTTTTTGTTGGCTGCTTCTATTTCGGAGTGTGCCGCGGCACATTGTGACAAACATTGTATTAAAATGATTTTGGAACTCACACAAATGCTTTATTCAGCATGGTGGTTCGGTAGGGAGCATTTTCCAAGACCGGAACTCGACCCATTGCCAAATGACCCATACCGCCCCACGCATAAAAATCACCCTGTCAATATTTGGATACGAGCTTCTGATAAACATTATTACTGGACACTCAATTTAGCTTTTGCGCTCGTTGACGAGTACTATAAACGCTACGGTAAAATACACGCATGCCAAGCACATTTGGAACGCCTGCAAGCGCTCGGTGCCCCGGAAAACGTCGGTGAAGAAACATATGACCCTCCCATAAAAAAACGCGCCACTGTGGGGTTGCCATCTGGCATTGAATATTTTGACTGTGCTATTGCCGATGCGGTGTTTGATCAATGCGCTGTGTATGAAAACGGGCATTTGAATGCCATTAAATCGTATCGCAAGTATTACCACACAAAGACATGGACAATGAAGTGGCGTACCGGTTGTCAACCCTCTTGGTATCAAAAGTCTACCGGCGGCCAAACGTCTTTTTCCAAAGGATAAATTTTACCGACACATCCCAGCGTCCATTGACGTTTGTAACGATTTTGGTGTCTTTTCAATTTTAATTGCCAACAATATTCACGGAAATAATTATTGCTCTCTATGTTTCCAAACCTAAACACAGTAAGCGGTTTCCAAACAACATTTGACACCATAACTTTGCTTGTGGTTTTGGAGAGTGGACAAAGTTCTGTAACAACCACAAAAGAAAAAATAATGCATTGTAATTCATCGGGTAATTTTTCCATTTATAATTATACTTTTCTTTAATAGGACTTTTGTGTAGTATAAGTATTGTCTTTGTACGGTCGATATGTTACGAAAATTTATTGCACATACAACAATAGCTTCTTTGTCTGTCTTCGCCGGTTGGTCCGTGCCTAAATATATAGATATAAAATCACCTTTGAGTTTCTTGCCCCCGGAAGATCCACAAGTTTCAGAAACATTCGTGGTTGATATTGGTGCCATGGAATTGACACAACTGATGGCCGCATGTTCGTCAGTTGCTTTGTGTTATTGGAAAGGTGTAGGATTTGCCGATATTGCTTATGCCACGCGTAGATCTGTACAAGATTTAAAGGCAGCTTTATTAATGGCAAAAACCCTGATTGTAAAAAAAATAAACGGAGTTGAACAGACATTAAATCGTCGTGCTGACCAATTAGATGATAAAATAGTACGCGAGGCAGAGCAAATCAGGCGAGATATCGCCGCTCTTCATAATGACCAAACAACATCCACCAAATCTGTTCGGGGTGATATTCGGGATTTGACATCAACAGTACACGACATGGGTAAAAAAGTGGCAAAAATCGAAACATTGACATCATTATCTTCACGAGGCGTATCATTTCTTTGCGGGACAATGGTTCCGAAAACTATTATTTGTGGTTCCAATAACTCTGGGTCAGAACATTTATCCTAAATATTTAAAGAAAACACACTATATTTTTAAATTCACACGATAGTTTTAATGTGTACCATATCAACAATGAATGACGTCTTTCTCTGTAACGTCTTTTTTTAATCGCCCATTTTTGCCATTTTTTTGCTGTAATAAACGCCAAAACTATTTCGCGACAATCTGGATTCATGGTCATTTGCAGTGGTGTTTTCTGGCGGTAATTATAAATATCGTTCGATGCCCCCGCCCACAATAAAATAGGCACGAGACGCGTAAATCCCCATTTTAAAGCTAAATGTAGCCCTGTATTTCCCTTAGAATCTATTTCGTTGACACGGACATCATTATTAATCATTAACTTCAATACATCACAATGGCCTTGGGTTTGTCCACCATTGCAAACAGCGTGTATAGTTGTTGAATGATTGCTCCAGCGGCCATGTACGAGTTGATAATGTCTTTTTTCGGTAGAATGAACCAAAAATTGATTCACTTTTTCAATAGAACCTCGATGAACACATTCCCACCAGAACATTTGATTAAAAAGTAGGTCTTAAATCCTTTCTTTTGTCTGTGGCCGCTAAAAAATCCACTTATTCGTTGAATATGAATGAACTGTTGCCATTATCCCAAGAGAGTATTGTGAGGTGTCAGTACGTTTTGAACCCATTTTCATTCGTCTTTTGGATAAAATTGAGACACTTGAAAAACAGATGAAAGAGTTACAAGAAAATAAAATTCACGAATAACTATTTTATCATTTTAATAAATCCTTTTATTTCTTTGTTCAAAGAAATACATTCGCCAGAAAATTTACCAGAACACGAATTAAATTTTGCGCCTCGACTCTTAAGTTCTAAAAAAACTTGTAGTACTTGTTCAATGGTCATGGACGTAATCTTTTTATCTTTTATCCAGGTTTTTAACATTTTATAAACGTTTTGATTTTTTTTACCTTTTAAAAATAATTTGTATTGTTTATTGTTGTCGTCCATTTTTTTTTTGATTTTCGCATCAGTATCATATTTATTTGCAGCTTTAATATATCGCTCCAATATTGCTAAAATATCTTTTTTTTGTTTATCTATATTACTAAATGGTTTCTTTTTGTCTTTTCCGTTTGACATTTCTGCATGTTCAAATTGATGAAATTGTGCCATTATGTTATTTTAAGAATAACTTATATATTGCCTTTTTGAATTGTACTATAAAATCAAACTTTTTATCCTAAAATGATTCGTTTCCATTTGCCCAGTTCAGTGTACACTATTTCAGCGGTGATGGCCGCCCTCGTTCTCTATCAATATTTTCAAGATACAAACGATCCGCCCTATAAAAAGAAGTGTACACAAGCTGAATGATTAAATTGAATGTTGGCGGCACCATTTTCATTACCTCTCCAGAAACCATTTCTTCGGAACATTCTATGTTGGCCGCCATGATTCAACACGAAAACCCTGCCAAAATGATTGACGGGGCCTATTTTATAGACAGAGATCCGGAAGTTTTTCGTTGGATTTTGAACTTTTTGCGCGGCTCTAAAATTTTACCCAAAAAGTTCTCGACCGATATGTATTTGTTATTGGAAGAAGCCAATTATTTTGCGGTGGATGGGTTGGTATCGCGTATACGGCATTTAATGTCGCCAAGTTTCAAGAAAAATGATTTTGTCACTGTTCGCGGCTCGAAATTTACCATTTTAAACATTGAACGTAATTCTTATATTGTACAGCGTTTGAATGGCAAATTTAAGATTGATATTGATGAGAATATGGAACCGGCCAGGATCGAGGTTGGGGATGTTGTAATGGGATTTTCAAAGACAAATCAAAAAAGACTGCCGGGCATCTGTATGGTCATTCAAGGTCACAATTATACCATACAATTTAATGGTGATTATGGGCAGGAAATACTACTAATGGGCGCTTTACGTTTTTGAGTATAAATTGTTTTATATTTTTGAATGTCTATGATTATTCTCGCCATTGATCCTGGATTAAAAAACTTGGGCTGGGCTGTCTACGATTCTTCAAAGTGTTGTTTTTTGAGTTTTGGTCGTTATAATTTGTTAAGGGGTCATCCGAAAAAAATGCATACGAAATATGCATTTTTGGTGAAATCGTTTGTTGAAGCGTCGCGCGATGTATTTGAAGCCGCCGATAAAATATGCATTGAAATCCAGATGACAGCTAAATTTAAGGTCATTGCCACTGCTTTTCAGTGTTTTTTCTGGGACCGGTCCGAATTGGTCTCACCGCGCTCTGTGCGGTGTCATTTTAAGATATCAACGGGTAATTACGCCAAAAACAAAAAGGCGTCCATAGCGATTGTACCGACATTAGAGATTCCCTTAAAAAACAAACAATGGTTTAATTCCTTTGATAAGAGTAAAAGAGACGATGTGGCCGACGCTATGCTTTTGGCATTGTATTGGAACAATGTAAAACTTCCTAAACAACCTGTGAGTAGAAAAAGAAAACGTAGTACAATGTCATCCAATATCACCGGTGCGTAAAGACTATATAAAATACAAACATGATGGTGTATGTTACAATATTTAATTGCTGTGTTCTGTTTTTTCTGGTTTATCCGTGTGTGGGTCTGTATGTTCAAGTGGTGTATGTGTCCTCTCTCTACCAGTTGTTGTGTGTGCCGACGTTTTTTTAAGTTTGTGAAGAAATGCGATCGAAAACTTGCCGACGTATCCAAAAATTCGCGCATACAAGGACAGGATGCCGCCAAGGACTCCTAACGTCTCAAAAACATTGTAATCGCCATGCCATATGTGAAAGGCATACAATACGATGAGTCCGGCACACAAAGACCCACCAATCTGTTGTATTCTGGTAAAGACTATTTGAAATCGTTTTCTCAGTTGTTGATCTACATCGTTTAAATCTTCCAGATCTTCATATGTTAATTTTCGGCTGTGCATTCCACGCGCCAGCAATGGGTATTTATTTAAAAATATATACACGATTGTTATTCCGGCGGGGACCATGTATAGTCTTGTTCTACATTCGGGTATCATGGTGCCGGCCGCTAAAATAACAATGCTGGTCCACGCCAACCATGATTCCATTGTTAAACTATCATCACACATTAAATAGTCTTACTTTGTTTCTTTTTTCCTATCCGTTATTGGACATTAAACATCAACTATTTTAATGTTACACTTTTATAAAATTGATATGATTACATATTTAGACGTTCTTAATTTTAGCATATAATTAAGACATATTCTTAATATAATTCACGTTAAGACATCAATCCACCAGGCCATTATGTCTTCTACAGCTTCTATGTCTTCTACAGCTTCTATGTCTTCTACAGCTACTGACACGGGGCCTCCAACCTCCCCTATGAACGTATCGTCGCATTTAGAGTCAGATGGTCATGGTTGTGAGAGCAAACAGTCGCTTACTGCAGTTGGGATTTATTGGTGCAGATCCTCTGAGACTTGGACAGACCAGAAGCCCGTAGATTGCCTTGTTGTCACTGTAAAAAATCCCAAGAACGCCGCAGTGTGCGGAGCACTGCACAAGTACCAACAAGGCATTCCCAACAAACGTTTGTCTGGCGATTACATGCGCGCGGGCATTCTGGACTGGCTAAGGGTCAAGGGGACGTCTGTCAACGACCCCATTACCGAGGAAGCGTTTGTCAGACATGTTTGGTTTCATAAAAATGAAGCAGCTCGTCGCAATCGTGCCGCCAAGGAAGCCGAAAAACTCGCCAGGGGGCTTGGTCGTGCCCAACTCCGGCTCAGCGCCCATTATGAAGAGTATCCAAACGAGCGCAAGTCGGAGGTTGAGCTTACTGCTATGTTCCGTCGTCTTGGTTCTTGGGCAGAGGTCGTATGTTTCGAGCAGCGCCGTATTGCTTCCAAGAAACGGCACGACAAGGAGGAGCGTCTTATTTCTGACAAGTTCTGCGGGGATCGCGCCGCATACAACTGTTGGAAGTCTCTCAACGAGAAGGTTTCTCTGGGACGAGTTCGTAATGTGTCGCCGCAACTTCTGGTGAAATTTGCGAAATGGTTCAATGAAAACCCCGATTACCTCTTCCCTGGTTCGCGTGACATCTCTTACTCTGATGCAGGACATAAGATTGCGATGCCAATGACTCTTATGAATTATGAGAAGGTCATGATGACACGCGCAGATGTCTCGGCGGAAGACATGCTTGCCGCCATTACTTCTGTGATGGATGGACTAAATACAGGCACCTGTACAGTCACACTTAAGCTTGACCGATCGCCCAAGCAGTTCACGATGACGGACAAGTATCCTCTTCTACTGATGCATGGATGTGAGCGACTGATTTCTGGCAGTGAACATCATATTGTTGCGGTCCACAACGACAAGTTGGTTTTCAAGCAAACCACAAACATGATTAAACGCCTTCCGGACGAGTACCACAAACAACTCAAGGGTCACTGTGAGCGCGAAGGCCTGTTCAAAGAGATAACGGGTCACAAAGTGTTTGAGTATACGCCTGGTCTGGTCACATCGGCTCTCTTTCGCGGCCAAACGTCTGACGGTGAGAAGTTTCACATTCGCCTGCGTCTGACAGCACGGGCCAATAAGACTTTTTCGTTCGACATGATCCAGAATAAGAAGCGCAACGATTTCCTTCAAGGACTGTGGCAGGAGGCCGCGGCCAAGAAATCAATGGCCCAGAAAACTCGTGCGGCCGCCGCGCGCGCTTCTCCACCGCCTTCGCCTTCAGGTTCTCGCCACATCGACATGGCCAAGGAAATTATCGAGCTTGGGAAGATGTTCAAGGATGGGCTTTTGGATCGTCGTGAATTTAACAGGGCAAAAGCCAATCTTCTCCGCTGAAACTAAATATAAATAGCCTTCTGAAATCAAATAATGTTTTACAGTCATAATTTTTTCTTCATGTTGCTTGTACTTGTATTTGTATGTGGTATTACTTTATTTATGTTATGTGGCGGCAATGGGATTTGGTGGGGATTTCTTTCCATTTTTTTGATGATATGTCCGGTCATATCCTCCAGTATCGTGTTGTATACGTCCCAAAGAGTCGTGCCACAAGAGCCTTTGTTAGATATTGAGGAGTCCGATCAGAATTAATCTTTTAGAACAGAATTGTTTAATTCGTCGTCGAAAAACTTTTGTGTGCGCTCAAGTTGGGTGTTTGTGTGGTTCCACTGTTTAAGCCATCTCAGAATCCATTGCTGTGTGTGCTCTATGACGGAACTATCGTCGTCGTGCCGCACAATTTTGTTCCACCGATGGGCGATTTGTTCCATGGCAACGCATTGAAATTCAGTCTCCGCCAAGACCAGCGCTGTGCTTTTTAAAGCCCGGTCGTCTAAAACGTCGACTGTTCGCAGGGTTTTGAGGGCACTGTCTCTTGTTTGCTGTATGTCTTTGGAGTTTTGTTGCACGTCTTTGAGCCAGGTTTGTATAAAATCGTAAATGTCTTTTTCCAATGTTTTTGATAGTTTTTGGGGTGCCCAGGTATTTTCTGGATGTTCTTGATCGTGCCTCGTTATATCGATGATTTGTTTCAAAAGTGCCCTGTATTGAACAACTTGTTTGGTGAGCTTGCCGATTTGTGTGGCCAGCGCGCCTATTTTGAACCAAAGTTCGACTTTTGGATGTTCGTGGCGTTTTCTTTTTTTTTCGAGCCGTCTTTTGGGAGGCATTTTGTTGGGCGGCCCGTGATTAAATAGGCGTTTCCTCAGTTACACCGCGTAATAACCGGAGACCTGCCAGTGGAATCAGATCAAATGCGTGGCACAATAACATTAACTTCCACAAATTACTAAAGTTGTCGGAGGTGATACCAAACATGGATGTGAGTAACGATCCCCATTCTGAGGCCACCACCCCTCCTAAATTTGTAATGGACATGAGTAACGCGTAGAGTGTCCCTTCGATACCAACAGGGCAGACCCTCGCCCCCAATACAACCATAGGCATCGTGATAAATTGTCCAGCAAGTGTGATGACAACTCTTTCCATAAACGCAAAGACATAATCGGGTATGCCCATATCTCTATTGATGTGTAACACTAAAATCAGTAAAGTATTTTCCAAGATAAAAGAAATGAGAAGTGCCCAACCGAATATTTTGGGAAATGAAACTTTCCGAAGCCATTTTTTATAAATATAGGTCCCGAGGATTTGTATGATAAACCCCAATATGTCCAGAGCACCAAATTCTGCGGGTGTAAATCCGAGTTCGCGTTCGTAAAAAAAAGTCATGACACCCCCATAGCCAGGCGTCACGCAAATCATAAACAAAAAAAGAGCTGGTCGATATATGCTTGGATTTTTCACCGCTGACATTAATTTTCCACCGGTTTGTTTCCAATCCGTCCTTGTTCCAGTGTGTTCGTCAGGTATGAACATCGCCAGAACAGCGATACACACAGGAACCATGGAATTGATCAAAAATACATGAGCGGAGCCTAACTTATCGTAGGCAAGAGCACCGAAACCCGAAGCCAACAGACCACCCGCGAACCGCAACATCCAAGACCATGATTGGATAATGCCTCTGTTTTTTTCAGATTCATTACGCGCCACTTCCACCAGCAGCGAATCTGCCATGACATCTGCAAAACACAGGCCGAAAGAAGAGAGTGTCATCACAAGCGTCACTGCAAATTCATCATACGGACAAAAAGGTAACAGAATCCACATGAAACTCGATAAAAATGACATCATTATCATATACGGCTTTCTCCTATACCCACTTATTGGATATGAATCGGAGATAAACCCATACAACGGCTTCAAACACCATGGTATACCCGTGACACCCATTATTGCCGCCATTTGAGCCGGTGTAACTCGAACTTGTTCCATCATCCAATATCGCATGGCAACAGAAGGAAATTGAAAACTAAACCCAAGCAAAAAATAAAAACTTAACAGGGGTAAATGTTTCATACATACTGTGAATATATTTGTTTAAAATACAGTGTTTTTAAAGTGGATCTGGATTTATTTCTTCTATTTGTGTTTTTCGAGGACATTTCTCTTTGACGTACATTGAGATACTCAACCCATTGCTGAATAAAATGGCACCGGTGCCAAACAGCCCCACAACGCCCCCTGCAAATGTAACAAGGCAGCCAACAGCCGACACGGAAGCTAAAATACCATAGTACGTGCTCGACATTTAGTTGTCAAAACAGACGTTTATAGGCCATTTGGCAAATCCTTTAAAAAACAATCCGTCTGCCCACAACTTCCTCTCTCTTTGATTCTTCCAACGACATTTCTGAACGTAATATGGTGTCGGTCACCTGCAAAAGGCGTATTTGTTTTAATATGACACGCTGTACTCGCAATTGTCGCTTGAACGACCTGTAAAAAAATCTTTCATATTCGATGTCCCTGTAATCCCACTCAGTTTTACATTCCTCTCGAATTAAACATTTTTCGTATCGTGCAGTAAAATTAGCGTGCATTTCATTCCATGTGTCAAACTCGTCGTTTAATTTCCTTTGAATACGTTCAAATTCTGCCGCGGTAAAACGCATTGGTTGTTTCAATGATTCTTTATGGCAGGAATCACCACACCACTTGGGACACATAATATTTTTTCGGTAATTTGTCGCGAAAAGCCACAATATAATGACATATGTAATCGCAACAATACACGTCATTGTAAACGCCACTCCCTGAAATTCAGGCTCTGCTATAGATAGTTTGATTGTCTGAACATCTACAAATTTATCGGTTTGAGATTTAACTTTGCGCAGATCGTCACCCAATACATTCAACGAAAGACCAAGGCCAATATACATCATACTCAAAATAGTCAACGAAAAAAACAAAAAAGACACGAAAAAAGTAATGATGACACGCGAATAAGAAGACGACAATCCCACAAGAGTATCTAAATTAAATGAACGCGCCCCCGTATCGCGATGCGGGTATTGACCGGCTATAAACTTAGATTCTTCGGCATAAATATGAATCGAAAGAAAAAAAGATTCAATGACTGAATAGACAGATAAACAGATGGTAAAAATACACGATATGACATACAAATTCACTTTCCATTTCGGTTGATCTTCCGTATTGCCCAATAAAGATCCGAATGTGGCCGTAGCCACACCCAACATCAATGTTGACACAATAGAAACTTGATTAAGAAGGGCAGTATAATCAGACAATATTGTAGTGATACGTTGTTCTAATTTTGTTAAATGAGAATCGATTTCACGGATAATATTGGTTTGCAAACTAATTTCTTCAAATTCACCATTGATTTGTTTGGTGAATCGGTCGCGGCCTTCTAACAAAAGAGTGGTCTGTCGAGCTTCTTCACCCTGATCTAAAGTTTGGCGACCTTGCTCTGTAGATTTTTGATGTTGAGAGTATGCTTGAGACATTGTCATTACAGCCGCAATAACACCGACAGCAGCTTCCATGGATATTCAATAAAAATAGCTATATTTAAATATAGCTATTTCGTTCTAATGACCCACTGGTTGTGATGTTGTTCTGTAACATTGTCTAATATATAATGTGATTTTTTTTAAAAAATGCCAAAAATCTCGAAAAAAGACACAAAGAAAAAAACGAACAGGCAATGTGTGTCAATGACCAAAACTCCCAGATATCATCTATTTTTACGCCGCCGAATATTAAAACAGCCTTTCCAAAATAACCGCAGATCAAATACATTGAGCAACAAACAACTACCAATCCAAAAAGGGGACACAACGTTGAATCATCGACCTCGTCATCAGGGACAACTAACTCGGTCTTTGGCATTTCGGCGGGAAACGAGACCATTTCAATTTGCAAAGGCGATTTGCAGACAGTACAATTTTCATGGGGCATTTTACGCTGCATTTGAAGCCAGCAAGACGGATGAATAGCAGATTCGCACTCACATGGCGACCGAGTAGAACATGATTCTAAACAAACATAACATTGCATTTATTATTTTTTTTTTAATTTTTATAGGTAATATTACTAATATCGTCCGTTCTGTGTTTCATATATTCAAAAAAAGATTCGAAATCAATGACATCTTCCGAAGACCCAGACACTACTTTCATAAAAGCGGTACATTTGCCTGTTTCATTCAACCCCGAATAATAAGCGATTTGTTTTTCAATACGTTTCGATTCAGTCGACTGGCGCTGATTCAATGTGTTTTTAGCCGCTTCGAGTTCCGTACGCATTATAGCAACTTTATCATTAAAGGCTTCATCGAGTTGTTGAACTTCGCGTTCCTTGTCCTGTTGAGCTCCAGCAATGCGCGCTCGGAGTCTGATCAGACAATTTTTGATATGCAATTCTGCAATGTCGGATAATTCGTGGGAAGAAACCCCCAAATTTGAATCTTGATCCAATTTATCGAAAAGGGCACATATTTTCTGAAAGTTTTCTTTGGAATATCCTTCCGGACATGTAAGAACATCTACACGGTTTTTTGATGACCCGGAACCCATTTTAGTTGTAGGTTAGTCATTATATAGTTTTCCATGTCTCTAATTATTTGGATTGTCGCATTCCCTCTTCGTAATCTTTTAAGGTTTTCAATTCTTCTTCTGTGAGAGAAGAAAACTCATGTAAGCGTATAGAACCTCCTAAATATTGATTTGCACAAAACATGGCATGGGCGAGAACTGTCCAACCGTTTGTCTCGGGATGCTGTTCGATTCTCCGCACAACTTTTTCGACAAGTGCTTCGGCCGCCTGCTGGGCAATTTCTTCTTGGGGCCTCACTTCGTAATTTAATATGGTATTCGTTTTCCAGCCCGTTTCGTCCGGTTGGCACAAGACAATCTCTTTATTGTTGGACATCATTATATGACTGCGTTTGTGGGCACACATATATTTTTTGACCGCCGAACGATGATTAGTATATTGAATTTTTTGCGGGTTCCAACACGAAGAAGGTTGGCATTCATGACGGACATACGGTTCCTTGTCCGTCATAATGTGAAAAGGAACATTTTTGACAAAAAAAGACTGCAAAGGCATCCACATTTTATGTACAACGACGGAATCGTTCTCCTTTAATTTGCGAGACATTTCAGTGAGTTCGATGGGCGTGTGGGCAGTTGTCCATGTTGTAACAGACCAGACAAACGATTCGAGTGTTTCCTTAATGATAAATCCCACCATGCCCGGGTTTTGTTTTAAAAAGGTGGGCGAATCTAATTTCCAACCGTTTGAAACACTTGCCACAGTACATTTCATCCCACGATCAAATAAAAAACGCTCTACGACTTCAAAACTCCACTGACCCTTTTCGGGACAATAGACATCGACATTGTTTTCAGTTTCTTGGGCCAAACGCGCCGCGACATTGTACAATTCAGTAGGATTGACGTCATACAATAGGTGTTTCAAAGTAACAAGACCACCCCTTGACATTGTATATCAAAAGGACAACTTAAATATATATATTTCAACTTGCAGATTGGATGTACAATTCAACATTTTTAGCCAACATTTTGCAAAAATATTTAGAACAAAAGCTAAAAAAAACATATAAAACATCCGACAAACTATATAAAATGCCTAAACGAACGAGAGAAGATGCGGCTTCCGAAGCTCTCATCCAACAACTGCTGCACGAAGACCTAAAAACTACTCCAGAATCACTGGAGTCCGAAAAAATGGCCATTGAGATGACTTACGAAGATGCTATTGATCGTCTAAGACGCGAATTTGGAAATCCCGAGGAACTCGACGAACGAAAGGCATTGCTGTACAAACAAAAGAAAGAATACGAACTCGGTTTAAAAAACGACAGACTTAAACAGCTGAAAGAACGCACAGAGAAATACAAAGAAGAAGAGGCGGAGACAGCCGCCGCCAGAGAACGCGTTCAGGTCCGTGCAAAGCGTAGACGTGTTATCAGTGAAGATATTGCCACCATTAAAGAATTGGCAGGCGAAACTTGTTATCGAAAATTAGGAAAGATTCGCCATCTTCAGAAAACATTGCTGGACAAACAAAATACATTTACTCCAGAACAGCGTGAACAGTATGATCTTGTACTGGACGAATTAAAAAAGAAAGGGCATCGTGTATTAAAACAAAGTAAATGAAATCAAAAATGATTATATTTTAAAGTATATAAAGGCTATCTGTAAAATAAAGTTATGATACGTACTATTACTAAAATACCTATTGGAATTTGTATTGATTTAGAAACAACCATCGCCGGAAAAATTCCAAATCATATCCGGCCTCCCGGTCAAAAACGTTTCGAAACGCGCATCATAGAAATTGGCGCGGTTCATTGGTCAAATACAGACAACCGTTTTATGCGTCTTGTAAATCCGATTAGCGCAAAATTAGACAGTGGTCAACAATTGATCTCACACCTTGAATCCATATACCAAAAACCAAAAGCTACCTTGAATTTTTGGTCAAAAGTACTTGTTCGACGCAAATCTGTCAATCGATCCATGTTTCAAAAAGAAGAATCTCCCAATGTTTGGTTAGCTCGAAACCTCGAATACAGAGCCAATGATTTTGTGAGATGGTTTAACGGTGCTCATGGCCCCAAATTCGTGACCGAACAACAAGCATTGTCCGATTTATTCGATTGGACAGGATCCCATTGTTGGTTGGCACATAACGGCAATTCATTTGATTTCAAAGTATTGCAAGGGTGTGCCTTACGCTCACAAATGTCTCAACCAAACATTAAAACATATGACACATTACATTTATTTCGAAAACATTTACCCGGCCATAAATCATATTCTCAACCCATTTTATATGAAAATATATTCTCGGAAAAATACAACGCACATGTCGCAATTGATGATGCCATCGCGCTCGCAAAACTGTGTAAATATTGCAATGAACAATCTATTGGCAAGTGGATGACTCCAACTGTAAAAAAGATTAAAAAAGCAAACATCTCCAAAGTTTCCATGGATTTGTCATTCGTCGCAAAAAAGATCTCGGCAGTAAAGAAGGTCGAGCCTAAAGTTCCCATGAACTTGACATTCGCTACAAAAAAACACAGACAGAAAAAATTACAAACCCCGCAAAAATTACAAGATTTGGAAGGTGTTGGGCCCAAAACCGAAGCTCAATTCCGCCGCCAAAATATAAAAACAGTCGAACAATTATTCGAACGATACAAAAAAGGCGGACGACCATGGTTGTGTACACTACTTCCATTTGGAACATCGTCCAACACAATAGAAAAATCCATTCTAAATATTAAGAAAAATACACGCCTTCCTACGGGTGGAATTTGATAGACATCTTGGACAGACCAAGAAGCGGATTCAGGAATTTAACAGTATATATTTAATCTTATTTCATCAATGTCACATTTTGGTTACAAAGTAGAAAAGGGTAAGCCCATCCTGAAAAAAGTCCAAAGAACCACCCCCAGACCCATAAAAACAGCCCATTCAAGAGCGTTTATGCGCCAAGAAAACGAAGACAGATCGGGCAAGTATTTTAAGGACCGGAAAATAGCTTTTGAAGATGCAACAGAACAATGGCTTATTTTATACGAATCAAAAGAGCTTAAATTAATGAACAGTGGTTCTAAGTATTTAGATATTTTTAAAAAGTATACGTCTGACGAAAGTGACACTGCTGACGAAAGCGACACTGCTGACGAAAGCGACACTGCTGACGAAAGCGACAGTATAAAAAAAGCTACGTACGTCATTGAATTCTCTGCTACCATTCATAAAGTCGGCCGCATGGTATTGGAAAGTTTGTGTCGGACAAGTGAAATCTCTGCAAGACGGGGGAGGTTTATAGTCATACCACCACTCGACGAAAAACGATTATTCGCCACGGATACGATCACAGAAAAACATTATCCATTAATGCGACAATGTTCGAACGAAATGACAAAAACGGACGATTTTAGAGTTTCGTGCCGCCCTATCGAAGCCGAACACATAGCCATCATATTTATTGTACATCATAAAGACGTACGCATCCACTTGCCACCAATTATAGACAAGAAACTATATTGGGAACTCGCAGAAACTCCAAATGTATTGCTATTCAAACAAATTGATTAATACAGTAACCATGCACAAAACAATCCCAGTCATCGCCTGGATAGTCAACTGAAGCAACACCTGCGTCATAACTTGGTTGATTGTTTGATTCAAATACCGATTATGAACGAATGTTTTCAGGGCCAAGGAGAAAGGGTCAAGGACATCAGAAAAAATATGGCGAAGTGGTCTAGCGATCAATACATTGTGTTGATCGACCATTGCGAGGATTTGGGTTCGATTCACAATTGAACCCAAAAAAAAATGTTGATGCATGCATCATGGGGTTGCGACAAATATACTGGTATTCTGTCATAGTATACTTCCAGTATGTGCTATGCGCCCAATGAAGAAACCCGCAAAAAACACCCGGAAAACTACAAAAGCAAAAAATAAAATCCTAGAAAAAAGAAAAGACAACAGCAAAAAAAAATAAAAAGAAAAGACAACAGCAAAAAAAAATAAAAGGGATGGCATGTTATCATATTTTTTTTTGGAGTATCACATCTGACCTCTAAAATTTTAGAAATCATTTCTCTAAAATTTTAGAGAATATTAAGAATATATTGTTTTTATAATCAGAGAGTATATAAGTGTCACACTTCGAACACACCATGGCTTCAATCTCCACCTTTCACCAACACGAACAAAAGCAATATACGTCCGCTTCGGCCGCTGCCTCTCTGCCTAAACCACGCGGAATCGGCTTTGTGGCCCAATCGACACGCGGGAATTGGTTGACGACGTATGGTGACCGCACAGAGAAGGATGACGCCAAAGCGCATGGTGCTGCAAAATGTTGGTCAGATTGGAAAAAACGTTTTTGGGTGGAATGTCCACACAACGTAATTACTCTCCCCGAGGGCCGTCCCTTGAACCCAGAAGACCCGGCTTCAAACGTTTCGCTCGATCTGTACGTTCCTGCAGGCGCAACTGATGGAGAGGATCCGATCATTGTTACATTGGAGGATTATTGTGCGGCGGCCCTCATTAAATGTATTGCCGAGGGTTGGTTTGCCACTGGCGTTTTCACTTCAGAAGAGGTATCTGCTTTACAAACCGAGCTGTCGACAAAGATCAAACCAACAGGGAAAAAGGACAAACGTGCCCGTGAAACGTACGCCATTGAACATGTGAACATTCTCCGTACTCAATCAGACTGGCCTCGTCGTATTTGTTCTTTTGTTGAACTTTTGTCTGAATTTACACAGAGGATTAATCTTGGCGACGGCCAACGGCCATACCGTTTGTGCGAAGTTGCTGTCGGTGGTATCAAAAAAGGCGAGACTCCCAAACAAACGTTTGAAGCCGAAGTGATTCAAGAATTCAAATTCGAGCGTGCCGATCTAAACGGTGCCATTTATTGTGGACTTTCTCAGTACATTTCTCCGCGCAATAACAAAATGTCCACAACAGCTACTTGGTTTAAAGATGGCTTTGACGAACGTGCTCACCGTACTCTGTATGACACCAGCAAGCGTGCCCTTCTAAATGAATGTAATTGGTCATGCCCGATGGGATTTTACAAGTTTTTTGGTGAACTCCGTGATGAATATCGCCGAATTAAGGCCAGTGAAATGGACAAGCTCAAAGAAAATCGCGAAACAACAACAGCCCAGTGGATTAGTGACCAACAACTGGGTTGGTTGGACACCAAGAGCACGTTGATTATGGCCCATGTCCAAAAAACAGTTGGACATATAGTTAGTCACAGAGTATAAATATGTATCTACACGAGGCACATTATAATATGTCTGTAAAGTTGTATTAAAACATCGTTAGACAATACCACGATACAAAAATAAATATTAATCAAACTATTAATCAAACTATTTTTATTTATGTTAAATAATATATCTTTGTGTACATTCCTCATATATTATAATTTTTATCGGATTCCAGAAATCACGGCCCGAGTGCACGATAGTTCATTTAATCAATCCGCTGTTTTTTGGCCGCTGTTCCGGAAGTAGAACGCTTACGTTTCTTAATTTTAGGCGCTGGGAGATCTTGCCGAGATGTGCAAAAATCTTCGTCTTCTGCAAGATTCGCCACAACAGACTTGGGGATGTCGCAGCTGTACTGAGCACATCCACCTGCAAATCGGTGGTCGTTACCGTTTTCTTTTACGGTCATACCGCCTTCTGGAACGGGCGCTGCCCGGTTGAGAATATCCGTCTTTGCCAGCTGACTGAATAGGCGGTTGCATGTGCGGCGAAAATCCCGCCATCCTCCAGGGACGCCAATAACTGCAGAGTGCTTGCTGGTAATCATTGCAGCCGGCATTGGGCCATCACACATGGCATGCATAGCCAACAACAAAGCCGCGTTAATATCTTTCACGTGGGCAGAGATATCTTCGTCGTACTTGTTCAAAACAGCCTGAATGTGCCGTTTAAGGTCTGACGGACAAACAATATCACTGTTTGCAATAATAACGTCTTTGACAGCGTCCTCAATTTGATCCACTTCATTTTGGCTGAGATTCTTGATGGATTCCTGAACTTCAACATTCAACGTCACCAGGAGAGCGTGTTGTGTACCTCCGCGTGTCGCGGAGTTCGTACCGCCCTTGGAGATGTGTTTGAGAGTTTTTACAACGCTCGTGACAGCTCTTATATCAGCACCGTGGTCAATGTGGCCAACAAATACATTTTTGCGCCCAATCATAGCCGCAACCATCGGTTGGGCAGCTTGTCCAATACCGAGAATACAAACCTTGACACCGAGATGTTGTAAGTGGTCTGCGAGTACTTCTGCGTTATACCCGCTAAAGTGTACCAACTTTGGCTGGCCGTCCGGCTCAGTTCCGACCTCGAGAGAGCCATTGTAACAATTTTCCTCGCCGTCAGTGAACAAATATATTGTTCCGCCTTTTGGTGTTGTTGTGCAGTGGCGAATCGCGTTAATGATCCCCGTTCTGCCGCGTGGCTTCGGAATAACGAACTGTCCGTGCGCGTTGGTTCCTCTTGTCATTACAGCCACTGCAGTGCGAAGGAGTAGGGCGTTTGGCCCCGAAACAGAAGCGGAAATGTCGAGAACAAGTTCGTTGGTGTTTGCACCTGTGAGTCCTGAATCGAAAAGTTCAGTGACTTGATGGTTGAACGCGACCACGCGACTGACGCTTCCGACAGCGGTGGTACCACCATCATTCGTTGCACAATTCTTTTTTGGAGCATTTGGTGGAACTGGCTTGGTCTTATTCGGCGGGGTTGATGGTGTTTGGCTGGGACCAGACATGATATGTGTTTCTTAAATATGAAATGATTGAGTCTAAATATTAAGACAATGTCTAAATATGAAATGCCTGCGATTTTTTTAAAAGCATCGATACTGACCATTCTGGGGAAATTACACGGGACGAATTCATTACATATTGGGGGAACAATTAACTTTGTTGTATTAAATTTTTAATAATTTTTTAATAAATATTTACTTAATACAATTTAAATAATAGACATAGTGAACACTATTAAGATTTTTAACTATATTGCAGGGTTTTCAAATCACAGGGTTTTCAAAGCATAATGAATATTCATATTCAGATAAACAATATAAACCAGTTGAAGGCGTACAATCACTCGTTCCACAAGCACAACTTTCAGAATTTGCCAATTCGCCACCAACATTGGAGCACGGTTCGTAAGCTTGAGAAGAATATATCAATGCGAAAAGAACAAGGAAACGAAACATTTTATAGATTTTGTATGGTTTTTTATACTCGTATTTTTTTTAAAGTCAATTGTAGATCTTGTATGATCTTTTAATGCAAACACTGCATTACTCTTGATCGAGTAAAGTCGAGGTTTTTTCCATATGCACGGTACACCATAAATGTAAATGCATTGAATCTGGTTGAAATTAAAATCTTTTTCTTTAATTTATTTACAACGGCGTTTATCCGCTTCAATTGGACGTAGATCACCCCGCGTATCATGTCAGTAGTAACTGACCTCCTTCTACCGTCTTGATTCCATTCCATTCTCGACAATTTATGGATTACAAATGGATACTTCTGAAAGGTGTCAAATATAAATTTTTTATCAACTCGGTTTCCATTATCGAATTCCGCCGCGAGGAATGTATGTAGTTGCTCCCACAACTCAGTGAGTTGATACTTGGCACGTTCGTGGCTTTTGACAATGGTAGAATGGCGGTTAAGAGCTTCCATTGACGGGGGACTGGAATTTAAGAGAATTAAGGTTTTTTCAAATGATATGACTTCTCTTAAATTTTAGAGCATTGATTTTTCTTAAATTTTAGAAGAATTAAGGATTTATGCTTAATCATATTTAAGGACATCTAATATTGACAAATGACATCAATAGCTACCCCAAACAATCTCGACCAGATACCACCCGAAGACACACCACAATGCCCTGATCAAGCGTCTAACTGGTCTGTAGTAACGAAAACCTTTGACGATATGGATTTAAACGAATCCCTGCTGCGTGGCATTTATGCATATGGTTTTGAAATGCCGTCAGCTATTCAACAGCGCGGAATTGTCCCTGTCATAGAGGGCCGCGATATTATTGCCCAAGCACAGTCTGGCACCGGTAAGACTGCCACTTTCACTATAGCCATCTTACAGTCCATATCGATGGACATTGCCGACTGTCAGGCATTGGTGTTGGCCCCTACTCGCGAATTGGCACAACAAATACAAAAGGTGATGGTTGCATTGGGTGATTACTTGGACGTGAATGTCCACGCCTGTGTTGGTGGCACTGCGGTTCGTGAAGATATCCGCATTCTTAATAAAGGTGTAAACGTTGTGATTGGTACACCAGGACGTTGTTACGACATGATAAATCGCGGTGCATTATGTCTGTCTCGTCTTCGAATATTTTGCCTGGACGAGGCCGATGAAATGCTTGGTCGAGGATTTAAAGATCAGATATATGACATTTTCCAATTTCTACCTGAAAATGTCCAGGTATGTTTATTTTCTGCGACAATGCCGCTCGAAGTGCTCGAAGTTACGGCGCTTTTTATGCGGGATCCTATACGTATTTTAGTTAAAAGTGACGAATTGACACTGGAGGGCATTAAACAGTTTTTTATTGCAGTCGAGCGCGAGGAATGGAAATTGGATACGCTCTGCGATTTGTACGAAACATTAACCATTACACAGGCTATTATTTATTGCAACACACGCCGCAAGGTGGATTGGTTGACTGAAAAAATGACGACGCGCGATTTTACAGTAAGTGCAATGCATGGTGATATGGATCAGCGCGAGCGCGAACTCATCATGCGAGAGTTCCGTTCTGGTTCTTCCCGTGTCTTAATTACTACCGACTTATTAGCGCGCGGCATTGATGTACAGCAGGTTTCGTTGGTTATTAATTACGATCTTCCCACAAATCGCGAGAATTACATTCACCGTATTGGACGATCGGGACGTTTTGGAAGAAAGGGTGTGGCCATAAATTTCCTGACCATGCAAGATACCCGGTATTTACGCGATATCGAACAATTTTATAACACACAAATTGAAGAAATGCCCATGAATATAATAGATCTTATTTAGAAAGAATAAATGTGTTAATAAATTTTAGGAATAATATTACATCGAATTAAAGGAAAAGTATGTTTGTTATATAGGGGTTTATGTTGTTGTATCGGTCAAGTACATTTTTTGTTGTAAGCTGAATTTTGATTTGAATCAAATCAAAATTCAAGTCTGTTCAAGTTTACACACCACACGAATGATGAAACATTTCATTATAGTTGCTAAAGCAAAATCAATTATAAATAGCATTCGCTTTATAAAAAATTCTCAAAGAATCTCTAAAGCTTTACATGTAGAGAATTAGAAAAAAATAAAAAAACAAAAATAACGAATATATAAGGAAAGAAAAAATAAAAAAAATAAAATTTCTAAAGAATCTCTAAAGCTTTAGAGAATTAGAAAAAAATAAAAAAACAAAAATAACGAATATATAAGGAACGACTATATAAGGAAACTATTATTTAAAAATGACTCTTTCTTTGAAACTTTCCTTAACACTTTTTTGTACCATGCTCATCGGAAGCGAAGGTTTTGCCACATTGCCCAACGGGGACTTATCGACTTCGGACATCGGTAACGCAGGAACATTACGAAGTGTGGTGTCCAATTGGATTGCTGGGGGGGTATCAAAAAGTACGGTTGTTGAGACGTACGGTCCAATTGAGGACTGGGACGTTTCAGAAGTGACCAATATGTATCATGTCTTTCATGGCACTTCTGATCCAACAAGCCCATTTCGTACTTTTAACGCGGATTTGTCGAAATGGAATACGGGGGCGGTGACAAATATGAATGGCATGTTTTTGCGGGCATCTGCGTTCAATTCAGACGTGTCCAACTGGAATGTGTCTAAGGTGACAGATATGGTTGCCATGTTTAATTACGCATCTGCGTTCAATTCAGACGTGTCCAACTGGAATACAGGGGCGGTGATAAATATGCTGGCCATGTTTCATGCCACAGATGCGTTCAATTCAGACGTGTCCAACTGGGATGTGTCTGAGGTGACAAATATGCATGGCATGTTTTGGGGGGCATCTGCGTTCAATTCAGACGTGTCCAACTGGGATGTGTCTAAGGTGACAAATATGCAGGCCATGTTTTGGGGGGCATCTGCGTTCAATTCAGACGTGTCCAACTGGAATACAGGGGCGGTGATAAATATGCATGCCATGTTTCATGCCACAGATGCGTTCAATTCAGACGTGTCCAACTGGGATGTGTCTAAGGTGACAAATATGGTTGGCATGTTTAATGGCGCATCTGCGTTCAATTCAGACGTGTCCAACTGGGATACGGGGGCGGTGACAAATATGGGTTACATGTTTATGAACAGTGGTTTCAAACGAACATTGTGTGGCGGTCAATGGCAATCG
>Ga0233426_10000545_pt1 | contig 39653 bp, 27 predicted proteins | sample SI_118_April2016_6_FD_179875 | JGI IMG/M metagenome (GOLD analysis project Ga0233426, IMG submission 179875) | Seawater microbial communities from Saanich Inlet, British Columbia, Canada - SI_118_April2016_10_MG | ecosystem: Environmental > Aquatic > Marine > Inlet | place: Canada: British... | reverse complement strand
TATCACTATTTTAATTCAAAAATTACGGTACAACAATTGTGTGTAAAAAATTTGAAAACCAACGTGATAAAGGAAAATGATTCAGTGTTTAATTTTGATACTTTGATTGCTTTTCATGATTCTCCGAGGGATTCATCAAACACTGTGGATGGCGCATTGGAAACATCAGATATTTTAAAATTTAGTCTTTCAAATATAGATTTTAAAAATTCAGAAATTATTTTTCATGATAGGCTTATTGATGAAATTTTTATTTTCAATGAATTAGACTTTTTGGTGCCTAATATCGAATGGAATCAAGAAGATAAAAGCGATGCAGATTTGGCATTCAAATTTAAAAATGGAGGTAGTTTTTTCTCATCCACGAGTTTTGATCCTGTTAAGGGCGATTTTATTGCTAAAATAGTCTTGTCAGACATGGATTTGTCAGGTTATACAAAATATTTAAAAGAGTTCTTACTATTGCATTCTGCCGAAGGGTTGGTTTCAACAATGCTTAATTTTAAAGGGAATATTAATAAGCTGGAGGATTTGTCTATTAACGGCTACGTAAATATGGATAGTTTTATGCTTACGGATTCATTGAGATATCCAATAATAAAAGCTGATAAAATTAATTGCAATTTAAAGGAAATCGCCCCATTAAAAAACATATTTATAATAGATTCAATAAAGCTTAATAGCCCGTACATTGCATTTAGTTTGTTTAAGGACTCGAACAATCTGGAAACATTTTTCAGGTTAAATGATCAGATAGATCCTATTCAGAGTAGTGAAAAAAGTGCTGAAGTAGTTGCAATAGACTCGTTACAACCTTTGAATCTTAAATTAAATTCATTTTTGATAAATTCAGGGGAATTAAAATTTATCGATGCCACCACATCACAACCCTTTGAGTACAGTTTAACAAATATAGAAATGAATTTGGATTCTTTGGATAGTAATTCTGAATGGGTAGACACTCAAGCAAAAATGTTATTAAACAAACGAGGTGTAATGAAAGTTGATGTGGGGTTCAATCCCCTTGACCCCATGGAACTTGAATTGAAGAATGTAATTTCAGGTTTTAAACTTAAAGATCTTAATATTTATTCCATGGATTATATGGGAGTACCTGTCTTGAAAGGTGATATGTATTATAAAATGTATACGAAAATACATAATGGACAATTGGATAGTGAAAACAAACTAATTATTCATAATGCTACACTAGGCGATAAAAGAGGAGGTTTGTATAACTTACCGTTAAAATTTGCTTTGTTTTTATTAAAAGACAAAGATGGAGTCGTGAATCTTGAAGTCCCTGTTGGAGGAGATTTGAACGATCCTAGTGTCCGTGTCAATAAAATTGTTTGGTATACTTTCAAAAATTTGTTGGTAAAAACAGCTGCTTCTCCTGTTAAATTTTTAGCGGGTGTGGTAGGTGCAGACCCAAAAGATTTGGAAACATTGGAGTTTTCTTATTTGGATACAACCCTCAATGAAATGCATTTGAAACAGCTTGAAAAGCTTGAGGATTTAGAAAGAAAGAAAAAAGGTCTTTTAATCCATATGTTATATTTAAATGATATTGAATTAGAAAAGAAACATATTGCTGTTCAGCAAATAGGAAATGAATTTAATAAAAAGTTTAAAAAAGATTATTCTATAGATCAAGAAGAATTTAAATTATACCTCTTAGGAAAAACTCAAAAAGATACAGCCCAAGCATCGATTAAAAAGATGCTAGACTCTTCATTTGTCCAAAACGCATGTGTCTCCCTAGCAAATCCCAAATTGATAGATTCTTTAGCACTTATTTATGAGCATAAAAGAATTGAAGGACTTAAGGATGTATTATTGCTTAATGAGACGAAGAATAAGATTAAGGTAAAACGATCGAAATACGGTGATGTAGAAAATACAAGAAGTAAGCCATTATTTAAGATAACTTATTCCATAGAGGAGTGAAATTTTAAACAATTAGATTGAATACTTTTTAAAGAAATAACACGAATATTGAAACTTTCTTCGTGTTATTTCTTTTTCATATCTATTAAAATAGAAAAGGTCCTATTGATGTCTTCCTCTTTTACCACAATTGTCATTTCATGTGTTGTTGAAATGATCTCTTGAACAGATATTCCTGCCCAGGCTAATTGTTTTAAAATAAAATAATACACACCTGATTGTTCCACATTTGTTTTTGGTAACTTAATTGTTATCGAAGCTAGTTCCGTGTGAGCATAAATCATGATCTCTTTTGAGAATAATTCTTTTACTTGGTTTTCTAAGTTTTTACTTGTTACAATATTTGTTTCAAAGATACCCTGGGAAATAGTAAAGAAGTAATCTTTATTTTCTCCAATTTCATTCAATAAAGAAGCTATAGAGCGTAATAATGTCGAAGTGTTTTTATAAGTAAAATTACATAAGTTAGAGCGTACAATAAAATCTCCTAATGAGAATGTAAATTTCCTTATGTTTTTTCTAATCCTTAACAGATTGGAAGGGGATAGTCTGTTAATGGCCATCATTATAGCTCCTGATTTCACTTCTTTTCCCAAGTCGTTTTCAACATCCATTTGGATGGCTCTAGCAAGGGAGGAAACATTAATTAATTTGTCATTTAATGCTTCTTCATAGAAAGGTGTTTTTCTAATGATACTTTCAACAGATTCTTGTATTGTTTTCATGTATGTTTAATATTAAACAATTCCTAATAAAGTGTAAATATATTATAAATTTTTGCTGAAAATTAACATTAGTAAGATTTTTACCAAATATAATGCGGTTTTAGAATATTGTGAAATGTTTTGAAAATTTGTGAAACAATTTAAATGATTAATAAAATGAAAGTCTTAAAATTTGGTGGAACTTCAGTAGGAAGTCCTGAGAGTATAAAAGAAGTTGCAAAAATTGTTTCAAATATTAAAGGAAGAAAAATTGTCGTTTTGTCAGCGATGTCTCAAACAACCAATGTCTTACATCAAATTACAGATGCAATAAGCAAGGCTAAATTTGATGAGGCTTTTTCCATCTTAGAAATGATGGTTGATCGATATAAAACTGTTGTAGAAGGATTGTTTTTAAAACAAAATAATAAAAATACGGCAAATTCTTTTGTTGAAGAACGCTTCGATTTCATCAGATCTTATGCACATGAAGGTTCTATAAAAGACATCGAGGCAGTTGAAAAAATAATTGTTGCTCAAGGAGAAATTCTTTCAACAAATTTATTTAACATGTATATGAATGAAATGAACGTTTCTTCGAGTTTGTTGTCGGCATTTGATTTTATGCGAATTGACGAAGGAGGAGAGCCTGATTCTAAATTTATTACGAAGAGTTTAGGGGAGGTTTTAAAGGAAAACTTAGAAACAGAAATTTTTGTGACACAAGGGTATATTTGTTTGAGTCATCTTGGAGATATTGATAACCTAAAGAGAGGAGGTAGTGATTATTCAGCCTCTTTAATTGGTGCTGCGATTGAAGCGGAAGAAATTCAGATATGGACGGATATAGATGGAATGCATAATAATGATCCTCGCTATGTTGATAATACATTTTCTTTAAAAGAAATTTCATTTGATGAAGCTGCTGAATTGGCATATTTTGGAGCGAAAATTCTACATCCGCAAAGTGTAATTCCAGCCAAGGAGAAGAATGTTCCTGTACTATTAAAGGATACTTTTAATCCAGATTCATCCGGTACGATCATACGGAACTGTAAAGTTCCAACGAATAAGGTGAGAGCAATTGCAGCTAAAGATGGAATTACAGCTATTAGAATAAAATCATACAGAATGCTTATGGCCTATGGTTTTCTGAAAAATATTTTCGAAGTTTTCGAGAAGTTCCAAACTTCAATTGACATGATTACTACTTCGGAAGTGGCGGTTTCGTTAACAATTGACGACAGTACTTTTCTAAAAGAAATTAAAGAGGAACTGGAAAATATTGGTAGTGTTAAAGTTGACACGGATTTAAGTATTATTTGTTTGGCAGGTGATTTTTCGCAAAAACAAAAGGGAGCAAGTGCTTCAATATTTAACAGTCTAACGAACATTCCAATTCGGATGATTTCATACGGAGGTAGTAACTATAATGTTTCTTTAGTGGTGAATACGGAAAATAAAATTCAAGCACTTAAAGATCTAAATTCCGGAGTTTTTAATAAGGATTAAATTTGAATAGGGTTTATAGATTTTTTTTAAGTCTCTTTTTTAGTTGATTTTAAATAAATATCTTAACTTAAAGATTATCATTTATCATAAATAGAATAGAGAGTTAGAAAACTTTTTTTTATTTTTGCGACATATAATTTAAGAAGACAAAAAAATGGCAATTATAATAACTGACGAATGTATCAACTGTGGGGCTTGTGAGCCTGAATGTCCAAATAATGCAATCTATGAAGGTGCCGAAGATTGGCGTTATTCAGACGGTACCGAGTTGTCTGGAGATATTGTACTTCCTGATGGAAAGAAAGTAAACGCTGATGAAGATCAAGAGGCAATCGATGATGAGGTTTATTTTATTTCACCTGATAAATGTACAGAATGTAAGGGGTTTCATGACGAACCTCAATGTGCAGCTGTTTGTCCTGTTGATTGTTGTGTTCCTGATGATGACATTGTAGAAACAGAAGAGGAGCTTTTGGCAAAGAAGGCATTTATGCACGGAGAGTAAAAAAAATAAAAATTTTTTGAAAAAAACTTCCCAACAATAGTAGTTGGGAAGTTTTTTTTTGTTTTTTGTTAAAAATAATTCCTATGAATATTTATTATCCATAGGAATTATAAGATTTCAACAATAATTGAGTGAATCTAGTTTTTGAATATGGATATTGCTTCAATTCCACTATTTGTGTGTATTCTAACAACGTGCATTCCAGTTTCCATACCACTCATATCTATAATCGTTTGATGTGCGTGCGGATTTGTAGTTAGTAGATTTTCATTTAACATTGTTTGAATTTCAACCATATTAATAATTTCAACATTTTTTATATTCAAAATATCTTCAACAGGATTTGGATAAACTTCATTTATCAAAACTTGTTCTTCATCACCAAATAGTTCTGTTGAAGTAGGTTTGATAAATTCATATTGCATATGAATCGCTTGAGAGTTATATTGATCACCATTTTCTGAAACAAGTAATTCATTTGGATTAAAAATCATATTTACATCATATAGCAATTGGTTATTGGAACCTTTGTATTTTACTATTATGTCCAATCTATTATTTGAATTCCAAATATCTGAATTAGCATCTAGACATTTCTTTTTTCTTGCTTCTATCCAATTGTGTTGAACAGAGACAACTTTAAATAGTGTTGAATCTACATCTAAAGTCATAAAGTCTTCATGAGATAAGCTAGTAGTTATAACTTCGTCCATACCTCCGTTTGAGCTATCTGGTTCCAAGTTGAATTGAAGATTGATATATCTTCCTAGACCGCCTTCTGATAAATCAATAAAATATTCAGATGTTGTGCTGTCATAGGATGCTTCGTTGAAGATACAAGAATTAAAACCATCATATGCTAGTTGCGTACCTAAATGGTTAGTTGCGTCTTCTACAGTGATGTTTAGAAGGTATGGTTCTGTCTCAATACCATCTATTATTAATGCAACAGGAACTTGAATGTTTTCGTAACCATTGTGTGCTCTGATTACATCATCATAAAGATCATATCCATCTCCATTTTTAATAACAAAATCCCAATTGTTATTAAAGGTTTCACAACTAGGCCATGGATAGCTTACTCCATCATACATTGCAGAAATACTTAAATCATATGTAGATAATTTTAAAGGAGACCCCACAGAAGCGGTTAGCTCATTTTGTCCATTTATAACTGGATTAGATAATTGCTCTTTTATAGCGCTAAATCCTAATTTAAAGTTGTCGATATATAATGCTCCATCATCGATAGCAGTCCAGCTGTCACCTGGATTAACGGTAATTATAAAAGAAGGTATTTCTACATACACTAATGGAGTTGATCTGCTTGCTAATTTTTCTTTAAAGTTCGTTAGAGCATCAGATATGTTGAAAATTTTTGAGGAGTATCCTTCAGTACTAGGTTCAAAAGTATAATTTGATTTATTTGCTGCACTGGAAGTCCCAATATAATCTTTTATTTGAAAACGAATCCTAAAATCAGTTTCACGGTTTTTAGCGTAATAATCCATTTTCATAAATGGATATATTGTTGGGGCTATCTTTATCTCTGGTTGCATGTAATCTCCTTTACCAGGGGTGATGTAATCAGGTAGTATTTGCATTTCATCTGTGATGAGATGTACCTCAATATTCTCTCCAGCAGGGTCAACAATCCATGGTGCAGAATTATAGTCTTCAGATCCTAAAGGAGTGTCAAATGTTTGTTCAAAACTTGTTCTATCTCCGCAGTCTCTATATGGAGCACCACCAGGAATAAATTGCCACTCTTCTCCTTGAATCCAATCATTACCTACTAGACAATCTATTCTCCAATAATAGGTTAAAGAAGGGTCTAAATTATTTAAAATATGTATATTATTCTCTTGAGTTGATACCAATGCAAGATTTCCAGATGTTGTACCAAAATAAACTTTGTTAGATATGGTATTGTATGCAGGGAGCCACATTAAATCACAATCTAATTGAGCTGTTGTAGTATTGTTTGGAGGAATAGGAACTGTGGCTTTGTCTAATTGTCTTCCAGGAATCCAGTAATTTAAATCATTTGCTTCATAAGCTCCGATGTCAGGAGCATCTCCTTGATTGAAATCAATAGTGAAATCAGGATTTTCTGCTCCCGTTTGAGGAATTCCAAGTCTGGTTAGTTCGTCATTATGAAAAACTTCCGCAGGTATTTCTATACCTTGATCTATCAAAAGATTGTTTTTTGGTCGAAAATCAAAGTTTTCAGGATCACGTAAAACTTCAAAGACATTTCCATTATAACTTGCAGGTAGCCAATTATGATCCACAATACCCGGAACGGCATGCGTAAATTGATTACCTCGTCTGTCACCTGACCAATCTTGCATTAAATTATTTCTAGAGATTGTTCTTTTGTTTGCATTTTCGTGTTCTGCACTATTTAGTATTTTCGCTCCTGTAGCACTATTGTTGAACGCAACGTTGTTATACACTCTATGGTCGTCTCCTTTAACCATATAGCCAAGTGGGTTGTTCCAAACTACGTTTCGCACCATAGTGCCTTGAAGCATATCCATTGCGATGTAGGGGTCACTATTTTCACCACCATCAAAACGCATTCCGGATTTGATACTGTTGTATATCCAGTTTTGCATGGTTATGGAACCGATTTGTGAACCTCCTCCCATCTGAAATGCAACTCCATCATCTTGGAGGTATCCCCAATCAGTCAATCTGTTTAATTTGTTGATTGGGAAATTTCCACCTTTTGTAGCAGCGGATGCTCCCCCTTTTTCGAAAGTATTTCTTATAAATTTTTGATAATATCCTCCTCTAAAATCAATTCCAATACTTCCCCCTTCTGTTCCAGAGATATCTATATGATGAAAATAATTATTGCTAATAACATCTTTTACACCTCTAAGCATTTCAAGGCCCATACCATCAGTAAAACGAACTTCGTTATGGTTAAATTCGTTTTGTGTAATTGCTTCAGGAAGCAAATATGTGTTTTTGGCGTTTGTGCTTGTATTCATAAGCGTTCTGTCTATATTACCAGTATCCCCCAACATACGCTTCGAGTATGAGGCATAATCCATAACACAATGTTCTACTTTACTGTATTTACAATCTTCAAATTTTACAGTAGTAGCAAAAAAGTTTATACCATCAATATAAACATGATTACTATTAGTTACTTCAAACGCATAGGATTGAGTTTTTCCTTTGATGTCAGTCTGATTGATATTTACTCCAGGTCTCGGGTATACGTAAATTACTCCATCATTTGTAATATTGGGGTCGCCTTGGTCGTAATACCATTCTCCAGGAACGTCTAATAGGTCTAGTCCATTTTCAAAAAAGTAAAAGGCATGTTTTCTATTTCCATGAATTGTAGCAGCTCCACTTTCTTTTCTTATGCCGTTTAAAACTTCTTCGTTTAGGACGTATTCAATATAACTTTCGCCATCATAGTTTCTAATATCCCCTGCGAAGGTACTCATTGAGTTTACGTTTAAGACAGCAATCTTCCCGTTAAAGTCTACTCCTTGACCCGCCATGTCTCGAGCTCCATTGTCTGTAAGCCAACCCTTTTTTAGGCTGTTGTCTCTAGGATTATTCAAATCTATTGAAAAACCTGAGTTTTCAGGATCGGCCCTGCACCATGTTTCATTGCGACTCCACCAACTAGAGTTTTCAAAGTCCTCAAAAGGATGGTCTGCATTTGGCCATCTGGCATTTATTTGCATTGTTCCGTTTACAAAAAGTTGCCAAATATCATGGTCTATGTTACTAGACTTATAAATATTTGATCCAGATTCAAGTTGAGTCCAAGTCGCATCAATATTTTTTGTACCCTCAAAAAGAACGTGGTCACCAGGATTGGCTTTAATGATTAATGGGTTTTCAGCAGTTGCAATTACTTCGTTAATCAATACATTTTCATAATAAACGCCCTCATGAACTATGATAGTTCCTCCATTTGGTAAGCTGCTCAATGCACTTGAAACCGAATTATGTGTACCGCCTGACTCATAGACATGTACTTCTTGTGTGTTTCCTGAAAAAGTGACTAAAAATAGCAAAGTCATCAGGTAAAAATGTTTGGTTCTTTTACTTTCATAATGTGAAAAATTTAAGTTTTTGTCAAATGGTTAATTTGACAAGTTTAGTTGTTAATAATTTTTCGAGTATAACATTTTATTGCTCTAAATTTATTGATTTGAGTAATGGAATGACAGCTTATTTGTTTCGATATTTACTATAAATACTGCATTTTATTGTTTAAATATTTGTATTTCAAGTTTTTACGATTTTTTTTGTGAGTATTTTGTCAAATCAAATTTTACAAGACTAGTTTTTTTTGGAAGTGAACACTAATAGGTATACGATATTCTCATTCATTTAATGATGATATGATTTTATTTTAGTGAGTCTGCTAAGAAGAATTGTTGTTTTAAACGATTCTTTTTGCTTATTAGGGCTAGTGTAATTTTGAGGTGTTTTTTATTTTTTTATTGATTCGGTTTTGTGATAGCATTCTTACTGAATATAAATTTCTTCCTATAAAAATTCTCCACCGAGAATCATAAGATTTTAAATAAACACTATCTTTGCACTCGAATTTTGAATATATCAATATGAAAGCAGGAATCGTAGGATTACCAAATGTTGGAAAATCAACTCTATTTAATTGTTTATCTAATGCGAAAGCACAAAGTGCAAATTTTCCGTTTTGTACAATAGAACCTAATGTTGGTGTTGTAAATGTGCCAGATGCCAGGGTTGCTACTTTAGAAGGGATGGTAAATCCAGAAAGGGTAGTTCCTGCAACCGTTGAAATAGTGGACATCGCAGGATTGGTTAAAGGAGCAAGTAAAGGTGAGGGTTTAGGAAATCAATTTTTAGGTAATATTAGAGAAACTGACGCCATCATACACGTTTTACGTTGTTTTGATAATGACAATATTATTCATGTAGATGATTCAGTGGATCCAGTTCGTGATAAAGAAACAATTGATATTGAATTACAATTGAAAGATTTAGAAACGGTTGAAAAACGATTAGAACGTGTTAAGCGCAATGCGAAAACAGGTAATAAAGAGGCACAAGCTGAATTCGATGTTTTAAATAAAATTCAAGCTACTTTATTAGAAGGAAAATCTGTGAGATCTATTGATTTTTCAGAGAAAGAAATGATTTATGTTATTCCGTTACAGTTCATTACATCAAAACCTGTAATGTATGTATGTAATGTTGATGAAAAATCAGCCGTTCACGGAAATGATTATGTTGAGAAGGTTAAAGAGTCTGTAAAACACGAAGCTGCGGAAATTGTAGTTTTAGCTGTTGGGACAGAGGCGGATATTAATGAGTTGGATGATTTTGAAGAGCGCCAAATATTTTTAGAAGATATAGGACTGCAGGAACCTGGCTCTGCTGTTTTAATTCGTTCGGCATACAAGTTATTAAATTTACAGACCTATTTTACTGTGGGTGTCAAAGAGGTAAGAGCTTGGACTATTAATATTGGAGATTCTGCACCTAAGGCAGCTGGAGTAATTCATACAGATTTTGAAAAAGGATTCATTCGAGCGGAAGTAATAAAATATAAAGATTACATCGAATTTGGTTCTGAGGTTAAAATTAAAGAAGCCGGAAAATTAGGAGTGGAAGGTAAAGAATATATCGTTGAAGATGGAGATATTATGAATTTTAGATTTAATGTATAAATTTTCCATGAAGAGTATTAAAAGGTTCAAACTATTTGGTTTGGACCTTTTTTATTTAAAGATTATTTATAATCAGTAATGCCCATGCAATTACTAGTAAAAGTCCACCTAGAGGAGTTATTGGTCCTAGCATAGTGATTTTTTTGTTTTTAGCGGTACTTAATACCAAGCCATAAATACTGAACGAAAAAAGGAATGTTCCCACAATAAACAAATATCCAATAGATGTTTCAATGGAACTCGAAAAATCAAACCTAGCTGAAATATACAATAGGACGATTGCATGATACATTTGATATTTTACCCCAGTTTCAAAACTTTTTTGTAATTCAGGGGTTGCTATGTCTTTTAAAGCATGAGCTCCAAATGCCCCAAAGATGACGGAAAACATTCCGTAGAAACTTCCAAATAAAAATGTGATTTGATTCATGATATAATATAAGTTAAGTTATAAAAAAGAGAAAAGGAACTGCTTTCCTCATTAAGAACTGCATGATAGCATGGAACAGCCGATTTTGTTTTTTGCCCAGTTAGGTCTTTTAACAAACCATTTTTCCTTTTTTGGTTGTTCGTCATATGGTTTTTTTAGTAATTGATATAACTCTTCAATGACAGAGTAATCACCTTTATCAGCAGCATTGATTGCTAATTGTGCCATGTAGTTTCTTAAAACATATTTTGGATTTACCAAATTCATTTTATTTTTTCGTTCAGAATCTTCCAATTCTTCTTTGTTGAGTCGTGTTAAATAAGCATCAAACCATTTTAACCATTTTATTTTTATATCATCAGTGACATTATTTCTGTCATAAAAAGCATCTGAAATTTTAGAATATGCTTTCTCTGAATTTTCCTCTTTAGAAATAAGACTCAAATTTCTAAAGAATATGGTCATGTCAGTTTCAGTTAAATGCAGTTTGTTTTCTAAGTTTTGAACTAGTTGAATATCGCTTTTCAGGGTTTTATTAAGTCCGATTTTTGAAGCCATCATCAAATAATATTTCTCATCAAATTCAAGTTTGTAATTTTCTAAAATAGCTTCTAACGGTGCGGCTTCTTCAATGAGTGGAAATAACGCATTGGCTAATTTTAAAAGGTTCCATAGCCCCATGTTTGCTTGGTTTCCATAGCGATATCTTTTATTTAGACTATCTGTTGTGTTGGGGGTCCAATTATGGTCGTATCCTTCTAACCATCCATAAGGTCCGTAATCTATTGTGAGACCAAGTATGGACATATTATCGGTATTCATTACCCCGTGAACGAAACCGATACGTTGCCAATGAATAACCATGTCTAAAGTTTTAGTTGACACTTCTTTGAAGAATTCCAAATATGTTTTTTTACAAGGACTTCCAAGGTGAGGATAAAAACTTGTTAGCGTATAGTCTGTTAACTTTTTTAAAGTCTTAAATTCTTCACGAGCGGCAAATATTTCGTAATTACCAAACCTTATGAAGGAAGGAGCAACTCTAGTTACAATAGCGCCCTTTTCATATGCTGAATTACCGTTATACAAAACATCTCTTAAAACATCATCTCCGGATAAAGCAATACTCATAGCTCTAGTAGTTGGTACCCCCAGATGAAACATGGCTTCACTGCATAAGTATTCTCTTACAGAAGATCTTAATACAGCCAATCCATCCGCTGTTCTTGAATAGGGAGTAGGGCCTGAACCTTTGAGTTGAATGGCCCACAGTTTTTTGTCGTGTACTATTTCTGCTAGATTGATAGCTCTACCATCCCCAAGTTGTCCTGCCCAATTTCCAAACTGATGACCTCCATAACACATGGCATAAGGTTTTGTGTTTTCTATAATTTGGTTGCCCGTAAAAATATTTAAGAATTCATTCGTCGAGGCTTCTTTGCGAGAAATACCTAATAAATTTAATGTTTCTTCAGAAGTATGAATTAATTGAGGAGATTTTGTTTTTTTTGGAATAACATAAGAATAGCAGGCGTTTGAAACTTGCCTTCTTGAGTTATTTAAAACTGGGTCAGCAGGAAGATACTTATTATATGTGTCGTTAATGTAAAATTTCATAATGGTAAAGTTAGTACATTCAAATTGATTTATTGTCATTTCAAAGAGCTTGGGGATTGGCCATTATGAAAAGGAGGGAATTAAAAATAAAATAGTATTAAAATATTTTATTCAGATTAAGTTAATCAAAAAATAATACCAATATTTGTATATGATTAAAGCAAATTCATTTGGTATTGTTTTGGCTGTTTTTGGAGTTGTCTTGTTTTCAGCTAAGGCAATTATGGTGAAGTTGGCCTATGCATATCAAATAGATGCAGTAAGTTTACTTTTGTTAAGGATGCTTTTTTCGCTACCTGTCTATATTTCCATTGCATATTATTCAAGAAATAAAGGACCCAGAGAAATAAAACTAACTGATTATTTTTGGCTTGTTTTTTTCGGTTTTATAGGGTATTATTTGGCAAGCTATTTTGATTTTGAGGGACTGCGTTATATAAAGGCAGGTCTTGAAAGGATTGTGTTATTTGTTTATCCCACTCTAGTATTACTCTTGGCAAGAGTTTTTTTTAAGACAAAAATCACGAAAGTTCAAGTTTTTGCGATATTATTGACGTATTTGGGAGTGTTAACGGCATTTTCTGGAGAGTTAGATTTGTCTAGTAATAATCTTTTTTTGGGAGTTGGACTGATTTTTATGAGCGCTTTTACCTATGCGATGTATTTGGTGGGTAGCGGTTGGTTAATTCCAAAGTTTGGAGTGGTACGATTTACTTCATACGCAATGATTGTAAGTACGTTTTGTGTGTTGGTACATTATTTTAAGAGCCATGGCATGGATTTTTTAGGGTATCCTAAGGAGGTATATTATTTAGGTGGCATAATGGCAATTTTATCCACAATCATACCCTCATTTATGGTTTCAAAATCGATTGAAATTATTGGGAGTTCAAATTTTTCGATTATTGCAAGTATAGGTCCAATTTCTACCATTTTTTTAGCTTATATCTTTTTGGGAGAGCGTCTAACTATTAATCAATTAATCGGTACGATCATCGTAATTATGGGCGTTTTATTGGTCTCTAAAAAGAAAAAATAGATATGAAAAGAAGCCTTAAGAAAAGAACTGAAAAAAATATTAAAAAAGGTAGGAGATGTTAGATGGTTTTTTGATGCCAAATTTATAACAACAAAAAGAATGGTATGCCTCATTAGTGTTTAATATCGTGGATGGAAAGTTTTGTTGATTAGGTGAGTTGGGAAAATGTTGAGTCTCAAGACAAAAAGCGTTTCTGTTTAAATAGGTTGTCCTTTTTTTACCTATGCCACATCCGGTGATGTAATTTCCGGAATAAAATTGTATTCCCGGTTCGTTGGTGTAAACTGTTAACGTTCTTTTGGAAATTGGGTCTACTACATATGCTGCAATATCTTCTTTTTTTGATGTGTTACAAATAAAATTATGATCATAACCTTTTGCTATTTTTAGTTGCTTATCGTTTGTGTTAATATCTTTTCCAATTCTTTTCAAGGTTCTAAAATCAAAAGGACTATTTATGACAGAGGCACTTTTGCCCTTCGGGATTGAAAAACAATCTATTGGTAAATAATAGTTAGCATTGAGTTTAAGAAGATGGTTTTCAATAGATCCAGAAGCGGCGCCATTTAAATTAAAATAAGAATGATTTGTTAGGTTAATAGGAGTCGGTTTATTTGTAGTAGCATGGTATTCAATTTTAAGAGAGTTTTCGTCTGTTAACCTGTAGATTACTGTCACTTTTAATTCTCCAGGATATCCCTCTTCTCCATCAAGTGAAAGGTAGCTAAGTTCTAAATTTTGCTTGTCTAGTAAAGTAGCGTTCCAAACCACATTTGAGAAACCTTTTAATCCTCCATGTAAATGATTTGGTTGATTGTTAATGGCTGTTTTGAGAGTTGTTCCATTTAATTTAAATCGTCCTTTTGTTATTCTATTAGCATATCTACCAATGAGTGCGCCTAAGTAAATTTCTTTTGGTGGCTTCATATAACTTTCTATGTTATCATAGCCCAATACAATGTCTTCAAAATCCCCATTCAAATCAGGTGTGAATAAAGACACAATTCTACCTCCAAAATTAGTGATTTGTGTTGTTAATCCATTTTTGTTCGTGAGGGTAAATAGTACAATATTTTTCCCATCTACTATTTTATTAAAGTTTTTAGGGTCGACAAGATTTGAAATCATAATCAATACTTTTTTATGATCACTTTTTGAAAATGAGCGGATGAGTCACATCTTTTGATGCGGAGTGAAACATCCATATTATTTAATGTACCATTAATCTGATATGTTTTACAAGGTTTTTTTGGGTCAGTATCGCTGTTTGAGAAATCCACATCGCTCTCTGTGAGTAAATATTCTAATTGAAGAGAATCTATTTTATATTGATTTAGAGTTTGTTCCGCCTGAGTAGAGAAATACCGCTGTTGCTTTACACGAATACTTTTTAATGTTCTAGCATCAGGTCCATAAGGGAATTGTATGTTTTTTTTCTTGGCAAGGAATATAACTGCAATAATGCCTAATGATAATCCAAAGAAGAAATAGATAAAACGATTTGTAATATTCATGATAGTATTTTTTGAATACAAAAATACTATTATAAAGCGAAAACAATGGTGGTTACGTACTATAAAATCAATAAGTTTATATCGTTGAATGGAAGATTAAACCATTCGCCTACGGCTTTGTTTGTGAGTATACCATGGTAATAATACATTCCAGATCGCAATGTTCTCTCTTTTTTAAACGCAGTTTCAAAACCACCTTCATCTGCGATGTGTAATAAGAATGGTGTTAGGATGTTGCTTATAGAAACTGTTGCAGTTCGTGCATATCGAGAAGGTATGTTTGGAACGCAATAATGAATTACATTGTGTTTTTCAAAAGTAGGGTTGCTGTGGGTTGTAACCTCTGAGGTTTCTATGCATCCTCCACGATCAATACTTACATCCACTAAAACTGCTCCAGGCTTCATAAGTTGTACCATTTCATCTGTAACAACAATCGGTGCTCTCGATTTTCCTCGAATAGTTCCAATAAGCACATCACAACGCATAAGCGCCTTTTGCAAAGTTCTTGGCTGTAGGCTAGAAGTATAAATTGGTTGTTTAAGGTTTTTTTGTAGGCATCTTAGTTTGGATATTGAGTTGTCAAATACTTTTACGGATGCACCTAACCCAATAGCAGATTTGGTGGCAAATTCACCGACTGTTCCTGCTCCTATAATTACAACTTCTGCTGGTGGCACTCCTCCAATATTTCCCAGTAACAGGCCGTTTCCTTTGTTTTGTGAGCTCATTAATTCTGCCGCAATTAAAACAGAAGCTGTACCTGCAATTTCGCTTAAAGATTGTACTACGGGGTACATGTTTTGATTGTCTTTAATTAAATCAAAAGCAATTGCAGTAATTCGTTTAGAAGCCAAAGTTTCAAAGTACTTTTTGGATTGTGTTTTTAATTGCAAAGCGGAAACTAAAATAGTTTGTGGCTTTATTAATTTTATTTCCTTTAGCGTAGGGGGTTCTATTTTTAAAATAATTTTACAACCAAACACTTCTTCAGAATTGTATGCAATTTTAGCCCCTGCATCTGAATAATTTTGGTCCGAAAAATTAGCGCCTTCTCCAGCTCCCGTTTCAATTATTATTTCATGACCAGATTGCGTCATCGCTCCAACTGCATCGGGCGTTAGGCAAATTCTTTTTTCTTCGAAATAGGTTTCTTTGGGAAGTCCAATATTGAGTTTTCCTTTTTTGTTCTGAGTTTCTAGTTTTTCTTCTTGAGGCATTAACTCTTCTTTGCTGAAAGGTGAAAAATGTTGACTCATATTCGTCTATTGTGTTGATTAGCGGTGTTTAGTTTTTTAATTTAATTGTACGTGAATTATCATTGTTTTTTGTAATGTGTAATTTCACACATTCTAAAGGTAGTAAATTTTGTACAATAGATGGCCATTCTATAAAAGACCATGCATTAGAAAACAGGTATTCTTCAAGACCAATATCATATGCTTCTTCTTCATGGTTAATTCTGTAAAAATCGAAATGATAAACGGTGTTATTGTCTTTGGTTTTGTATTCGTTCACAAGCGAAAATGTTGGAGAGTTAGCTTCCTCTTCCACGCCCAATTGTTTTGAGAGTTCTTTAATTAACGTCGTTTTTCCCATACCCATTTCTCCATAAAATAAAAATGTTTTATGCTTGGAAAAGGATAATATTTTTTTTGCTGTATCGGTTAAGTTATTTAATGAATATTCTATTTCCATGATGTGTAATTTATTCGAAAATATATCTTATTTAGGTTCAAATATTGCGCAAGGAATAATCATTTCCTCTAGAGAGATTCCTCCATGTTGGTATGTGTTTTTATAATATTTCACAAAGTGATTGTAGTTATTTGGATACGCGAAAAACAAATCTTCCTTTGCAAATATAAAAGAACTATTCATATGTTGCATAGGAAGAAATATGTCCTTGGGGTTTCTTGTAGCATAAACGTCTTTTTCTTCATACGTCAAGCTTTTACCTGTCTTATATCTTAAGTTGGAACTGATACTTTTAGTACCAATAACCTTGGAAGGTGTTTTACTGTTTATTGTTCCGTGATCGGTAGTTATTACTAATTGCATTCCTGCTTTTTGAGCCTTTTGAATAGTATTAAAAATGGGAGAGTTTTTAAACCAGCTAAGAGTTAATGATCTATAGGCTTTTTCATCACCTGCCAATTCTTTGATTACATCCAATTCAGTTTTTGAGTGAGAGAGCATATCTACAAAATTATAAACAACAATTGACAAGTCGCTAGATTTTAAATTGTTGAAATTTTCGTCTAGTTCCTTAGCTGATTTTAAAGAGGTAATCTTATTGTAATTGAAGGTTAAATCTAGTTTTAGGCGCTTTATTTGATTTGCGAAGAATTCCTTTTCGTATAAGTTTTTCCCTCCTTCTTCCTCATCATTTTTCCAATATTCAGGATGTTTTTTCTCCATTTCTAAAGGTGTTAATCCAGAGAATATTGCATTTCTTGCATATTGTGTGGCTGTAGGAAGAATACTGAAGTATGGAGTTTCCTTTGTTTTCTTATAGAAAGGACGGATGTGTTTTTCTATTAATTTCCATTGGTCATATCTCAAATTATCTATCACAATCATTATTGTTCCATTAGGGTTATTCATTTCGGGAAGAATTTCCTCTTTAAATAAAGTATGTGAAAATACGGGTCGGTTGATGTCTGTCAATAAATCCTGATAATTATTTTTGATAAATTTAAAAAACAAACTGTTTGCTTCTTGTTTTTGACTTTCCAGAATACCAAGCATTCCGATATCATTTATATTTTCCAATTCAAGTTCCCAATGTAAAAGTTTTTGGTAGAGCTCAATCCATTCCTCAAAGTTGTTTACCATTGCCAGATCCATAGATATTTTTCGGAAGTCTTGTTGGTAGTTGGAGGTTGTTTTTTGTGAAATTAACCTTGAATGGTCTAGGTTCTTTTTTAAGCTAAGTAATATCTGGTTTGGGTTTACAGGCTTGATTAGGTAATCTGCTATTTTTGATCCAATTGCATCCTCCATTATATATTCTTCCTCACTTTTTGTAATCATTATTATGGGTAAATTGGGCTTGAAGTTTTTTATTTCAGTGAGTGTCTCAATACCACTAAGACCTGGCATGTTTTCATCAAGGAAAACAATGTCATAATTATTTGTTTTGATCAAGTCAATCGCATCAGCTCCGTTAGTACACTTTGAAATAGTGTAATTTTTAGATTCTAAGAATAAGATATGTGGTTTCAATAATTCTATTTCATCATCAACCCAAAGTATATGCATGTTTTTCATAGCTTTTATTATTTTTTTCTAAGGTCCTATATTGTAATTAGACTTTGTCTTAATTTTTTCACAAAGAATGTTATATTTGTGAAAATCACAAAAAAAGAAACTTTGAGTCTAAAACAAACGAATAAATTAAAAATATTAAATGACCCAATTTACGGATTTATTACTATTCCTAGTGCAATAATTTTTGATTTAATAGAACATGCTTACTTTCAGAGATTAAGGAGAATTTCTCAAGTAGGATTGTCTTACTTGGTGTACCCAGGAGCTCATCATACAAGGTTTCATCATGCAATTGGGTGCATGCATTTGATGCAAAGTGCCATACAATCGCTTCGTTCTAAAGGGGTTGCTATTTCAGTTTCAGAGGCCTCTGCTTTGAATATTGCTATTTTATTACATGATATTGGACACGGTCCTTTTTCACATGCTTTAGAACATAGTATTGTTACAGGGGTTAGTCATGAAGACATTTCTTTGTATTACATGCGTGAATTGAATAAAGAATTTAAAGGTGAATTATCTCTCGCTATTCAAATATTTGAAGGAAAATACTCAAGAAAATTTATGCATCAACTCATTTCAAGTCAATTGGATATGGATCGATTGGACTATTTAAAAAGAGATAGTTTTTACAGTGGTGTTGCAGAGGGGAACATAAATTCTGAAAGATTAATTGCCATGTTGAATGTGGTGAATGATGAGTTAGTTTTGGAAGAAAAAGGTATTTATTCTGCGGAAAAATTTATTGTCGGTAGGAGATTGATGTATTGGCAGGTTTACCTTCACAAGACGGGTGTGGTGGCAGAGAAAATGCTCGTTAATCTTTTAAGAAGGGCAAATGAATTAGCTAAAAAAGGTCAAAAATTACATGCGAGTAAGGCGTTTAGTTTTTTTTTACAGAATCAAATATCATCAGTGAATTTCGATATTGACGTATTAAATATTTTTGCAAAATTGGATGATTATGATGTTTTGTCAGCTATTAAAGATTGGATGACACATGAAGATCCTGTAATCTCATTACTATCAAGAATGATTATTGATAGAAATCTATTAAAAATAGAAATAAAAAATGCACCTATTTCTGATACGTATTTTAAAAATGTTTTTAAAACAAAATTACAAGAAATGAATATGACAGAAGAGGAATTAAGTTATTTTGTTTTTGTAGATTCTGTTGAAAATCAAGCATATGATTCTTCTAAGAGTAAAATAAATATTTATTTTAAAGAAGGCTTTATCCAAGATATAACCGAGGCGTCAGATCAATTAAACATTCAAGCTTTGACAAAACCTGTGATAAAATATTTCATTTGTTACCCTAAGAAATAGGATTGGCAGAATCATATTAATTTTATACTTTTGCTCCCTATGAAATTTAAAGCATCGCAAATAGCTGAGTTATTAGAGGGGGAGATTGATGGAGATCCTAATATTGAAGTGTCCAAGCTTGCAAAAATAGAAGAAGGAACACAGGGTGCATTGACTTTTCTTTCTAATGAAAAATATACACCATATCTTTATAAGACTCAAGCATCTATTGCTATTGTTAATAAAAGTTTTGTACCAAGTCAAAATATCAACGCAACATTAATTAAAGTAGATGATGCATATACAGCATTTTCTAAATTGTTGGGCTTTTATAATGAAATGAAAAACAATAAAATAGGTAAAGAAGAACCTATTTATGTGAGTGAAAACACTGAAATAGGAGTTAATATTTATTTAGGTGCCTTTTCATATGTAGGGAATAATGTGAAGATAGGAGATGATGTTAAAATTTATCCACACTGTTATATTGGTGATAACGTAACGATTGCTGATGGTACCACATTGTTTTCTGGAGTGAAAGTGTATCATGACTGTGTAATTGGACGGAATTGTAAAATTCATTCTGGCGCAGTAATTGGTGCTGATGGTTTTGGGTTTGCACCAGATGCAAACAAAGTTTATTCCGACATCCCACAAATAGGAAATGTAATTATAGAAGATAATGTAAATATTGGAGCAAATACAACTATTGACCGTGCGACTTTGGGGGCTACAATTATTAAAAAAGGAGTCAAATTAGATAATTTGATTCAGATAGCACACAATTGCGAAATTGATGAAAATACTGTCATAGCAGCGCAAACGGGAATTTCTGGTTCCACTAAAATTGGTAAAAGAAACATGATTGGAGGTCAAGCAGCATTTGCAGGCCACATAAAAATTGGAGATGACGTTATTGTTTCAGGTTTCTCAGGGGTTAGAAAAAATATAAAAGACAAAGATGTAGTTATTGGTTTTCCAGCCTACAATATTAAAAAATGGAATAAATCATCAGCTATTGTTAAGAATTTACCTTCTTACGTGTCAAAAATTCATGAGTTAGAAAAAGAAATTAAAGCATTAAAAGATAAAAGCAATGCATCGTAACCAACGAACAATTAAAAATGAAGTAACTCTTAAAGGTATCGGTTTGCATACTGGGAAAGAGGTATGTTTAACCTTCAAGCCAGCTCCAGAAAATTATGGATATGCTTTTGTTAGAGTGGATTTGGAAGGTCACCCAGTAATAGTTCCAAAAGCAGAGTATGTTACGGACACTCAAAGAGGAACAAACTTAGAAAAAAATGGTGTAAGTATCAATACTTCGGAACATGTATTAGCGGCAGCAGTTGGTTTAGGTGTAACAAATCTTATTATAGAATTAGATGGCTCTGAGCCTCCTATCATGGATGGTTCTTCAAAATATTTTGTCAAAGCTATCGAAGATGCGTGTATTGTCACACAAGACGCTCCTGTAGATGAATTTGTCGTGAAGGAAATTATTAGTTTTAAGTGCGAGGAGTCTGGGAGTGAAATAATGATTGTTCCTTCTGATGAATATCAGGTCACGACTATGGTTGATTTTGGGACTCAAATTTTGGGAACCCAGAACGCTTCATTAGAAAAAATGAGTGATTTTAAATCAGAAATAGCGAATGCTCGTACATTTAGTTTTCTGCATGAATTAGAGATGTTATTAGATAACAATCTAATCAAAGGAGGAGATTTGAATAATGCAATAGTTTATGTAGACAAAGAGATATCCACGGATACAATGTCTAAATTGAAAAAAGCATTTGATAAGGATTCTATTTCGGTAACTGCAAATGGGATTTTAGATAATTTAACATTGCATTGGGCCAATGAGGCCGCAAAACATAAATTATTAGATGTAATAGGTGATTTGGCTTTAGTGGGCTCCCCTATAAGAGGGAAGGTTATTGCTAACAAACCAGGGCATTCTATTAACACGAAATTTGCTAAAAAATTAGCCAATATTATAAAAAAAGAGAAGAGAAATAAAGTTCCTCAATTCGATTTAAGTGTACCTCCTTTAATGGATATTCACAGAATTATGGAAATATTACCGCATCGTCCTCCATTTTTATTAATTGATAAAATTTTAGAACTTTCTGATTCTCATGTTGTAGGTTTAAAAAATGTTTCGATGAATGAACCATTTTTTGTGGGGCACTTCCCTGAAGCTCCAGTAATGCCTGGTGTTTTGCAAATTGAGGCAATGGCGCAATGTGGAGGAATTTTGGTTTTGAGTACTGTTCCTGATCCAGAGAATTATTTGACATTTTTTATGAAAATGGATAATGTTAAGTTCAAACAAAAAGTACTACCAGGTGATACATTGATTTTTAAAGCAGAATTAATCACGCCAATTCGACGTGGAATTTGTCATATGCATGCTTTTGGATATGCGAACAACAAATTAGTAGTAGAAGCTGAATTAATGGCTCAAATAGCAAAAAAGCAATAATATGAATCAACCATTAGCTTACGTTCACCCTCAGGCAAAAATTGCTAGAAATGTTGTAATTGAACCATTTACAACAATACATAATAATGTAACGATTGGATCAGGTACATGGATTGGCTCTAATGTTACTATAATGGAAGGTGCCGTAATTGGTGAAAATTGTAAAATTTTTCCAGGTGCGGTTATATCAGCAATGCCTCAAGACCTTAAATACAACGGAGAGGAAACGATGACGGTGATTGGAAATAACGTTACGATAAGAGAATGTGTAACGATAAATCGCGGGACAACAGATAGAATGAAAACCGTAATTGGTGATAATTGTTTGATCATGGCTTATTGTCATGTTGCTCATGATTGTATTGTGGGTGATAATTGTATTTTTTCCAATGGAAGTACTTTGGCGGGTCATACTAATATTGGAAACAGTGTTATTTTAGCAGGGATGACAGCAATACACCAGTTCTGCTCAATTGGAGATCATGCCTTTGTGACTGGAGGTTCTTTGGTAAGAAAAGATGTCCCTCCTTTTGTAAAAGCAGGTAGAGAACCTTTGTCTTATGTAGGCATCAATTCTGTAGGTTTAAGAAGAAGAGGTTTTTCTACAGGTAAAATTAGAGAAATACAGAATATTTATAGGATTTTATTTCAAAGTAAATATAATAATAGCCAAGCAATTAGAATAATTGAGGCAGAAATGGAAGTTTCAAGTGAAAGAGATGATATTATTAGATTCATCCAAAACTCACAGAGAGGAATCATGAAAGGATATTTTAATAATTAAGATAAAAAAATACTATGGCATCTACATCAGATATTAAAAACGGATTGTGTATCAAATATAATAATGATACTTATAAAATAACAGAATTTCAACATGTAAAACCGGGAAAAGGTCCTGCTTTTGTGAGAACTAAACTTAAAAGTTTAACTTCAGGTAAAGTAATTGACAATACATTTTCGGCTGGGCATAAAATAGAAGAGGTACGAGTAGAAACTCGGAAATATCAATATCTATATGCGGAAGGTGAAATGTATAATTTTATGAATGTTGACGACTATAATCAGATTACTTTAGAGAAGGTTATTTTAGATGCGCCAGAATTGATGAAAGAAGGTGAGGTTGTTACTGTTGTAGTAAGAGCTGAAGATGAATTGCCTTTAGCAGTTGAGATGCCTGCAAATGTTATTTTGGAAGTAACGTATACTGAACCAGGAGTAAAAGGAAATACAGCTACAAATGCTACGAAACCTGCTACTATGGAAACCGGAGCGATTGTAAATGTGCCTTTATTTATTAACGAAGGGGATAAAGTTAAAATTGATACAGCGAAAGGAGTGTATCAAGAGCGTATAAAAGAGTAATTCAATTGTGATTACTTATTGATTTATTTCAAAATAGGAGATTTACAATAACTAACTAAACGGTTTTGTATGTCTCCTTTTTTTAGTTTAAAATGTTTATTGCATGAAGTTTAAGAAAACACAGAAGTTAAAAGATATTGCAGCGATACTAAATTGTGAGTTTATTGGTCCAGAAAATTTACCTGTAACTGGGGTAAATGAGATTCATGTTGTAGAATCAGGTGACATTGTGTTTGTCGATCATCCCAAATACTATAAAAAGGCATTGCAATCAGCAGCGACCGTTGTATTGATCAATAAAAAAGTTACTTGTCCTGATGGAAAAGCATTGTTAGTATCAGATGATCCGTTTCGAGATTTTAATAAATTAACAAATTTTTTTAACCCTTTTATTGCGAGTACTACAATGATTAGTGATTCCGCTATTATCGGAGAAAATTCATTAATTCAACCAAATGTATTTATAGGAAATAATGTTGAAATTGGTACAAATTGTACAATTCACCCAAACGTTAGTATTTATGACAATTGTATTATTGGTAATGATGTAACCATACATAGTGGGACGGTTTTAGGAGCAGATGCTTTTTATTATAAGAATAGAGCATCTGGATTCGACAAATTGATTTCTGGCGGAAGAGTGGTACTTGAAAATCATGTTGATTTGGGGGCATTATGTACAATAGATAAAGGAGTTTCAGGAGATACCATTATTAAAAAAGGAACCAAAATCGATAATCAGGTACATATTGGGCATGATACAGTGATAGGTGAAAAATGTTTGATTGCTTCTCAGTCGGGAATTTCGGGTTGTGTAGTGATTGAAGATGAAGTTACTATTTGGGGACAAGTTGGTATTACCTCTGGCGTTACAATTGGTTCAAAAGCAATTGTTTTAGCGCAAACGGGTGTTTCAAAAAGCTTGGCGGGAGGAAAGACATATTTTGGCTCTCCTGTGTCTGAAGCAAGAGAAAAATTGAAAGAAATAGCAGGTGTTAGAAAAATATTAAATGATAGGTTAAAGTAATAGTGCATAAAGAAATTTAGGAAAAATAATTAATATTGCTCTAAAATGTTTAACGTATAATAGAACTTTTATGAAAATAGGGATCGTATGTTACCCTACCTTTGGGGGTAGTGGAGTTGTGGCAACAGAGTTGGGAATGGCGTTAGCGAATAAAAATCACGAGGTGCATTTTATAACGTATAATCAACCTGTAAGGTTAGATTTTATTTCGAGTGGTTTGCATTTTCATCAAGTTCAAATTAAAGAATATCCACTTTTTGAATACCAACCCTATGAACTAGCATTGTCCTCAAAAATGGTTGAAATAGTATCTAAATTCAATTTAGACATACTGCACGTTCATTATGCGATACCACATGCATACGCGGCTTATATGGCTAAACAAATGCTTAAGGAACAAGGGATTGATGTAAAAGTCGTTACAACGCTTCATGGAACAGATATCACGCTTGTCGGTAGCCACCCAAGTTATAAAAAGTCTGTAGAATTTAGTATTAATAATTCTGATGCGGTCACCACCGTTTCCCAAAGCTTAAAAAATCAAACACTAGAATTGTTTGACATAAAAAAAGATATTTATGTTATTTATAATTTTATTGATTTGGATAAATACCCAGAAATCTTGCATGAAGAATGTAAGAGAATCTCTATCGCAGACTCAAATGAGCGAATTTTGACACATATAAGTAATTTTAGACCTGTTAAGAGAATCCTGGATGTTATAGAAATATTTTATCAAGTTCAACGTAAAATACCCTCAAAATTACTTTTGGTAGGGACTGGACCGGACCTTGAGATAGCGCGAAAAAAAGCGAAAGAATTGGGTGTTTATGATAAAGTATTGTTTCTAGGAAATAGTGTAGAACTAGAGAAAATTTTATGCTACACTGATCTTTTTTTATTGCCTTCACAAACGGAAAGTTTTGGTTTGGCGGCCTTAGAAGCAATGGCTGCTAAAAGTCCTGTTATTTCCAGTAACTCAGGTGGTCTTCCTGAAGTAAATGTAAATGGAGTTACAGGATATTTAAGTGATGTAGGGGATGTTCACGACATGGCTAAAAATGCTATTTATATTATTGAGGATGCTGATAGATTGAAAAAATTTAAAAAGAATGCACGAGAACATTCAAAGAAATTCTCAATTGATGAAATCCTTCCTTTTTATGAAAAGATATATTCAGATCTTAAGAGTGGTATGTGATAATTAGTTGTTATTCGTTCTGTGAGCTGCAATTAGCTCCTTATGATAATATGAACGGAAAAGTTAAAATGAACATAAAATAATGTTTAATTTGTTTTTTTTTCCAAAAGGACCATTCCGAATTTTATAGTGTTATAGGACAGTTCTTCTTGAAAAAAATCGTAGTAAGCCTTCAAGCTTTTTGAGTTTTTAAGTTTTAATTTTGCGTCTTCTAATAGCTCTAATTCTTTGCTAGATACAAATTCACGCAGATTTACGGGTTGGCCATCTTGATAAAGCTTAATAAAATGTGAGTGAATAGTCATTGGACTTAGTTTTCTTTCTTTAGAAATTTCTTCAACAGAAAACCCTTTTTTGATTAGTTTTAATGTTTCCAACAAAGTATCCCCTTTCGATTTCTTGACTTTCTTTATATTAACTATTTTATCTTTATGAAAAGAAATAATCTCCTTTATAAAATCATATCCAAAATCTTCGAATTTTTTTCGACCAACACCATCAATAGCTAAAAAATCTTCGTCTGTCATAGGTCTTTCTTTTTCCATTTGTTTTAAGGCAGCATCATTAAATACTAAGTACGCCGGTATTGCATGTTCCTGAGCTATTTTTAATCTTAGGACACGCAGTCTTTCAAATAGATTTGTGGCAACATCTTTAGTTTTTCTATTTTTTGCTAATTCTTTCTTGGTTTGTGGTATTGGTAGAACTTTTGTCAATCGCACCTTTTCTCCTTCGAAAAGAACTTTTTTGGCGAGGGTACTGAACTTTAAGTTATTGTTTTGATCGAATGCAATTTCACAATATCCTAAGTTAATTAACTGTACTATATATTGTTGAACATCTCTCCAAGGGATATCTTTAGCAATACCATAGGTTTTTAAATTTTGGTATCCTTTGTCAAATATTGCCGAATTTTGAGAACCTCTTAGAAAGTCCACTAAAGTTCCAATAGGCTCTTTCTCTTTTAAACGATGGACGGCAGAAAGTATTTTTTGAGCGATTATGGTACCATCAAAAAATTCAGGAGGATTTTTACAAACATCACAATTCCCACAGTCTTTTTCAGTAAATTCTCCGAAATAGCTTAGTAGAATTTTTCTGCGACAACTCAATGCTTCTGTATATTGTTGCATGCGTTCGAGTTTAGAAAGTTGTACTTCCTTGTTCCCCGAGTTTTCTGCAAATTTTTGCAATTGTATTACATCAGCATAGCTGTAAAAAAGAATGGTTTCAGATTTTACATTATCCCTACCTGCTCTACCAATTTCTTGGTAATAACCTTCCATGTTTTTTGGAAGGTTGTAATGGATCACCCAACGAACATTAGACTTGTCGATTCCCATTCCAAAAGCAATTGTAGCGCAGATAATCTGACTTTTATCGTAAATAAAAGCTTCTTGAATTTCTGCTCTTTCTTCATGTGGCAAGCCAGCATGATAGGCTTTTGCTTGAAATCCATTTTTTGTCAATCGGGCTGCAACTTGTTCCGTAGTTTTTCTGCTTAAGCAGTAAATAATACCAGAAGTATTGGGTCTGTTTTTTATGAATTTTACAATTTGAGTAATTCTATCTTGCGCACTTCTCACTTCCAGCGAAATATTTGGTCTGTCAAAAGAAGCCACATGTTGTTCTGCTTTGGTAAGTCCAAGTTGTTTTAAAATATCTGCTCTGGTGGCTTTATCGGCCGTTGCTGTTAATGCAACGATGCTTGCATTGGGTAATCTCTTTTTAAGAAACCCTAGTTGTGTATATGCAGGTCGAAAATCGTGACCCCAAGAGGAAATGCAATGTGCTTCGTCAATAGCAACTAGACTGATTTTAAGTTCTTTGTTAAGCAGTTCAAAAAAGGCTAAACTTTCAGGAGCTAAGTATAATAATTTTATTTCTCCTTGTTTTGATTTGTTAATAATAGCTTGGTTTTCGGCTTCTGTTTGCGAACTATTGAGGAAAGCAGAAGGAATCCCATTGGCATTTAATCCATCTACCTGATCTTTCATTAGTGCAATGAGTGGAGAAATAACAAGGGTTATGCCTTCAAGTATTAACGCAGGTAATTGAAAGCAGATTGATTTACCGCCACCCGTGGGCATGATAACCAAATTGTCCTTTCCAGCGATGATTGATGTAATTATTTTTTCTTGATGCGGTCTGAATTTTTCGTAACCAAAATATTCTTTTAGGGTTTTATGTAATAGCTCTTTCTGGGACATTGAAGATATAAAAGTATTTAGCTTGCAAATATACCTCATTCATACTAATATAAATGGACAAAAATTCCTTTTCAAATAATTTTAGTCATCTTTATTTTATGGCTTTTTTTTAGTACAGTATGACTTAATTTAAGTGTTTGTTGGAAAGCAATTCAAACTATAAAAATAGCTAATGTAAGTACCACAATGGAAAATAAATGTTTTTAAATTGTAAAAAGGATTAATATTTAGTTCGTGACGACATTTTAATAGTTGAGGAGTTACAATAATTTATTTCCTAAGAGCATGCCTTTTTTGTCTCCTATTGGGGGTTGTTATGTATGTAGTTATGTTTTCTTATGAAAATTAACACTTAACATTCACATAACAAACTAGTAATTCAATTATCTTTTTTTTATATTATGTAATAACTTTTTTCTAATGAAGCACGCTTTATTTAACATTTTAACTCTTTTTAAGTTAAAGTAATATTCTTGTGTGTTTATGTATAGTTCAATATGTATATAAAGAGAAACTCTTGTGGTAGATTTAAATAACCAAAATTTAAACGATTACCAATTTTATGAATGCACCAAAATATTTTTTTATAGGGATAGTTATATTGTGTTTTATCTCACTAATTTCTTTTGATAGTTATGGACAAACACTTGCAGTGGGTAGCGGTAGTTACACCAAAACTTTTCCCGGAACTGATTCTGCTGGACGGAACGCTTATCCTCAGGGATCACCCCAATTAAGTGGCAATGCCGCTGGAAAACCAGTTCCAACAAATGATTGGTGGTCTAGTTTGGTAAAAGAAAATCATGTGTCAAATCTATTTACCTATCCAATGACTTTAAAGACGACAAACACGGGGTTGGTTGTGACCTATATACCTTGGGGAGTTATTGGCGATTCGGCACCAATAAAAATAGGGCTGTCAGGTTTAAACGCATCCAAAGTAACAGTATCTGACTACTCAGATTGGACGGTTACTATGGATTGGAAGAATGCTTCCTACCATATGAAAACAACAGCTGGTATTGCTATGCCTTTTTTATATTTTGAAAAAAACTCAAATGCAAATGTAGAAATACAAGTGGTTTCTGGAGCTGCCACAATTGATAATGAAATTTTAATTATTGAAAATGCAAGTCATGGGGCTGATTTTGTGATTTATGCTCCATCAGGAAGTACTTGGTCTGTTTATGGAAATACTTATTCGTCATCTTTAAATGACAAAAAGTATTGGTCTTTGGCAATGTTGCCGCAAACGACTTCGAATATAGCCACAGTTGCCAATGAGTATAAAAAATATGCATACGTTTTTCCAACAAATACGGAGGTTGATTGGAATTATAACTCTAGTAATGGAACTGTGGTTACTGATTTTTCCGTAAGTACAGAGGTTAAGGAAGGTTCGTTCTCCAATGTTTTATTGGGATTATTACCACATCAATGGAGTAATTTGAAAACAGGATCAGCAACACCTCAAGAATATAGTTATACATCTGTAAGAGGTGAATTGAAAACACTAGATGGCAACACATTTTCTGTTGAAAACAGGTATAGTGGTATTCTTCCTACCTTGCCTTATTTGTCGAATTATAGTGAAGGTTTTAGTCCTTCAGAACTGGCAAATAAAATTTCTCAAATTGAAAATGATGGTTTGTCTGACTGGACAGATTCTTATAATGAAGGGCAGGTGATGAATCGTTTGATTCAAACAGCTAGAATTGCCGATCAAACAGGAGATATTGAAGCACGTGATAAAATGATTGCCACTGTAAAAGAAAGATTAGAAGATTGGTTGTCTTATCAATCTGGTGAGGTTGCTTTCTTGTTTTATTATAATGAAATTTGGTCGGCCATGCTCGGTTATCCAGCAGGCCATGGTCAAGATAATAATATCAATGACCATCATTTTCATTGGGGGTACTTTATTCACGCTGCAGCATTTATGGAGCAATTTGAACCTGGCTGGGCAGATAAATATGGCGACTTTATTAATTATTTAGTGAGAGATGCTGCAAGTCCGAATAGAAATGATGATAAATTTCCATTTTTAAGAAATTTCAGTCCATATGCAGGGCACTGTTGGGCAAATGGTTTTGCTACTTTTCCACAAGGAAATGATCAAGAATCTACATCTGAAAGTATGCAATTTAATTCTTCATTAATTCATTGGGGAACGATTACTGGAAATGATGAAATACGCGATTTAGGGGTGTATTTGTATACAACAGAACAATCGGCGGTAGAAGAGTATTGGTTTGATATGCATGAAAGAAATTTTAAAGCAGGTCAACAATATGGAATGGTATCGAGGGTTTGGGGAAACTCTTATGATAATGGAACATTTTGGACCTCTGATATTACAGCTTCATACGGAATAGAATTGTATCCTATGCATGGAGGATCTTTATATCTTGGGCAAAATAAATCTTATTTAGAAAAAATATGGGGAGAATTGCAATCCAATACAGGTATTTTAAGTTCAAGTGATACCAATCCTAATTTATGGCATGATACCATTTGGAAATACCTTTCCTTTTTAGACCCTGAGAAAGCGATAGAGTTGTATAATGCTTATCCCAATAGGGTGATGAAATTTGGTGTTTCGGATGCACAAACCTATCATTGGTTGCATAGTATGAATGCTATGGGAGCTTTAAAGCCAGAAATTACAGCGGATTATCCGATCGCAGCAGTTTTTGAAAATACCGAGGGAAAAACATATGTAGCACATAACTATGCGAATAATGAGTTGGAAGTGAATTTTTCTGACGGTTATACTTTAACCGTTCCTGCAAAGAGTTTGGGAACAAGCAAAGATGTTAAGATAAGCGCAGTGCTCAGTACTAGTTTTTCTGAGGCGTATGCAAATGGGAGTGTAGATTTGACGTTAGTGGTCACTGAAGGAGACGTTTCAAAAGTAGCGTTTTATGACAATGGAGTTTTAATTGGTGAAGATGCAAGCGCACCTTATCAAGTAAAAGCAGGAAACTTAAGTTTAGGAAAGCATGGTGTTTTTGCTAAAGTGTATGATGGAGCTAATTTTAATGTTTCCAATTCGTTGGAAATTGTTGTAGGTGAGCAAGAACCTTATACAGGAAGTGCAATTGCTATTCCTGGAACATTTGAGGCAGGTCATTTTGATACATTTGAAGGGGGAAATGGTAATGGAATTTCTTATATGGATATATCATCTGTAAATGAAGGGGACTTTAGAACGGGTGAAGCGGTAGATGCGGCAACAGTGAATGGAGAAGGAGCAACCCTTGGCTGGATTTCTTCTGGCGAATGGGTGGAATATACTATTTATGTGGAAAGTGCAGGATTGTATGATGTTAGTTTTAGGTTTGCATCAGGAAACCCCAATGGAGGTGGCCCTTTTTATTTTGAAGTTAATGAACAAAAAATAAGTGCAGATATTTATCTAGGTTCTACAAGCAGTTCAAATTGGAGTACGTTTGCCACCAAAAGTGTCACTAATATTCCACTGTATAAAGGAAAACAAGTACTAAGATTGAGGTTTGATAATGGAGAGTTTAATTTAGGAAAACTTACTTTTTCAAGAGCAGGTGATCTTGAATACACGGCTCCTTATGCCAATACGGGAGAAAATGTAACCGTTATACTTCCTGAAAGTACCGCAGTATTAAACGGAAGTTTGAGTTCTGCTCTTTCGGGATCTGTTCAGTATGTATGGGAACAAATCTACGGACCTACATTTGCTAGTTTGTCTAATAAGAATTCAGTAAACCCAACGGTTTCCAATTTAAGTGATGGGATTTACAAATTTAAGCTCACCGTACAAGATGGTGTTCATAGAGCAACGAGTGAGGTATTAACAGTGGTATCTACAACAGGAAATACCAAACCAACGGTTACAATTAAAAAACCTACTAACAATATTTCTTTTAAGCAAGGAGAGGCTATCGAAATAGCTGTATTGGCAAGTGATTTGGAGGGAGCTATTGCTAAAGTTGAGTTTTACGATGGAGATAAGAAATTAGGTGAGGATTTAGAAGCACCTTACGAGTTTATTATTGTTGATGCCAATGTAGGGATTCATAATATCACAGCAAAAGCTTTTGATTTAGAAGGAGCAGAAGGAATATCTGAGTCAATATCCATATCTGTAGATCAAGTAAAATTTTGTGAAGAGACTTCTTCTGATAGTCAGCAAGGAAATTTTTCTGTTGGGTATAAAGCTAGATTTGAAACAGTTGGGGAGACGGTAACCATTATATTCGAGCTATTGGACCCTGATAAATTAGGAGCAGCGGGGTATTTATGGAAACAAAGTCCTTTTGAAGAATCAGAAATGGATTATTTAGGAGACGGAATTTATTCTAAAACCATTGTTGGTGTTAGTATGGGAGAATCTATCCAATATGCTTGTAAATTTGCTTTTAATGGAGGCCAAGCTGTTACAAAGTATCTAAATTATGTGGTAGGTACAGATTGTAGCGGTAATGGTTCAATTGATACCGAAGTGCCTACAGGTTTTACTGCCGACCTAGGAGTTATTACAGGAAATTCCATCGTTTTAAATACTTTTGCAATTGATGATTCTGGTGTTTTGGTGTACAAAATAAAATATGGGTCGAAAGAATTAGTAGTTTCAGGTCAGTCAGGATCAACTGAATCGATTGCGATTACTGCTTTAAGTTCTGAAACAGCTTATAGGTTTGAAGTTATCGCGATGGATATGTCAGGTAATATTGCTTTAAATAGTCCGATTGTCATAAATGCTAGTACAGAATTTAGTACAAATACCGAATGTAGGGGAGTGGCATCTGATGGATTAGAAGGTGGTTTTTCTGTTGGATATTCATATGAATTTGAAACAATAGGAAATGATGTTAAAATCACGTTTGAGTTATTAGATGAAAAAGAGGGGGTGGTTGCATATTTATGGAATAAAAGTCCTTTTTCGGAAATACAAATGGATTTGATTTCTGATAGAAAGTTTACGAAAATAATTCCCAATCAGGTAAACGGAGCAACAGTTAATTATGCTTGTAAGTTTGCATTTTCAGGAGGGCTAGCGGTTACAAAATACCTGTCATATGAAGTTGGTAATGTTTGTGAAGACTTGGTCGCTCCATCGGATAATGACGGAGATGGCGTTAACGATACGGATGATATTTGTCCGAATACTCCAGCTGATAAAGTTGTTAATTCTGATGGTTGTGCGATAGATTTTGAATTACCAAGGAATAATTTCACAATCAAAACAAAAGGTGAGACGTGTATTGATGCTAGTAATGGGTCTATTGAAATTTCGGCAAACGAGACGTATAATTATAAAGCAACTTTAAATGGAAGTGCTAGCATGTTCCAAGGAACAAAATTTTCTTTTGAAGACTTGAGTTCAGGGAGTTATGAATTGTGTATTGAGGTTATGGGCACAGAGTTTGTGCAATGCTATACAATTATAATAGATGAAGCTGTTTCTGTTTCAGCTAAAACATCAGATTCAATGAAATATACTACCATTGAAATGCTGGATGGAACAGCACCTTTTAATGTCATGGTAAATGGTGAATCCATCTTAACAACAAATGACAAAATATTTACCATTCCATCCCAACATGGAGATGAAATTGATGTGGAAACAGGTGCAAGTTGTGAGGGGGTATATCATAAACAAGTGGACTTGTATTCTTTTATTCAGGTATTTCCTAATCCAACAAAGGGTCTGGTGTCTATAAATCTTCCAAATTCGGAAGAATCCATCTTAGTTGAGGTTTATAATTCATTCGCTCAGTTGGTGTACTCTGAAAGTAGGGTCGTTTCGAATCAAAGAATACTATTGAATTTAAAAGACAAAACCTCAGGTGTTTACTATGTGAAATTACAATTATTGGAGCCTGTTTTATTAAAAATTATAAAAGAATAAATTATGAGAAAATTATTATATATCGTATTAATCTATGGGTTTCTTACAGGCTGTTCAAGTGAATCTGTTGAAGACAATACAGCACCAACAATTCCTACTTTGTCATACCCACTAAATAATCAATCGTGCACGGATGTTATATTAAATTTGGAATGGGCTACTTCGGAAGATAACGAGGGTGACGCTGTGTCTTATTTGATTCAAGTGGCTAAGGATGCAGGTTTTACTAATTTATTTCATGAGTCTACGGTTATGGGTACTTCAAAAGAACTGACATTTGAAATTAATGAAAGTTATTATTGGAGGGTTAAAGCATTGGATAGTCAAAATGCAAGTAGTAATTTTAGTAACATGTATCGTTTTTATTCTGAGGGAGAAGGAACTGAAAACCATGTGCCATTTGCGGCCGAATTGATAGCCCCTTTGGAAGATAGTTTTATAGTTTCGGGGGAAGTGAAATTGGAATGGTCAGCTGTTGATTTGGATAAAGATGATGTTTTGACGTATGATGTATTTATAGGAACTTCAATGGAGTCTTTAGCGAGTGAGGTGACAAACAGTATAGATACTTTTTGTAATGTGAATGCACAATCAGGAATTACTTATTATTGGAGAGTTGATGTTAAAGACACAAAAGGAGGCATTGCTATCGGACAAATTTGGGAATTTACTGGGATGTAATCTAAGAGCATTCATTTTTTGTTTCTATAATAAATTAAGAGGTTTATGTAATTTAAACATAAATTTGGGTGCATGAGGAAAATCAAATTCTATAAAAAAATGTGACATTACTTATTTAGAAGTTTAATATGAACGTATGGATTACGTGCAAGTTTCTTATTTCAAAAATTCTTCTTAAGATTTTAAGTTGGCATTTTTGGTGTCACTTTTTTTGACATAAAAAGAACGAAAAAGGGATGCTAGAATTACTATTGAAAAATAATTTAAATGGTCCCTTATTTCCATACAATTTCCGAAAACAGATTTGCATCTAAAATTAAATTTCATGAAACTCCAATAAAAAACTTATTTCCATTTAATACCGCAACCCATGCTTGGCAGTATTTTACCTGAAAACGGTTTCTGTGCTAATAATAAATCCATGGCTTGCTTTAGGTCTTTTCCTGTAACCACAATTTTATTTCCAGGTCTGGAGTCGTCTAATTGTCCGTGATAGTAGATTTCTAATTGCTTGTCAAATAAAAATAGGTCAGGGGTACAAGCAGCATCATAAGCTTTGGCCACTTCCTGTGTCTCGTCATACAGATATGGAAAAGGATAGCCTACTTCCTCTGCCAATACTTTCATTTTTTCTGGGCTGTCTTGTGGGTACTTTTCAACATCATTACTGCTAATGGCAATAAAATTAATTCCTTTGGCTTGGTATTCGTTTGCAATTTTAACCAAGGCTTCGTTTATATGAATTACATAAGGACAGTGGTTGCAAATAAATAAAATAACAGTTCCATTTGCTCCTTTTAAATTTTGCAAAGTCTCCAACTCTAAACTTACACTATTCAATAGTTTAAAATCGGGTGCTTGCTTGCTGCTGTCAAAAGGATTGGATGCTGTTAATGCCATTTTTTGTTTTTTGTAAATATAGGGTTTTTGTTTTTTTTTTGGAGATGAGTTGTCTGAGGAATTAATATGTTTGAAAGAAGAGGAATAGTTATTCTTTAGATTTGATTGAAGTTGTTTTGTTTTTTCTATCTTGACTCGTGAAAGAAAATGAACTTAACAATGAAGAAAATTGAAGTTGTTGCTGCTGTAATATTTTATAATAATGAAATATTGTGTGTTCAAAGACCGGAAAGTAAATTAAACTACATCTCTAAAAAATTTGAGTTTCCAGGAGGTAAAATTGAAAAAGGTGAAACAAATAAACAAGCATTAAAACGTGAACTTATTGAGGAACTGAATATCACTCCTAGGATTGATGATTTGTGTTTGACAGTTGTACATCAATATCCTGATTTTGAAATTACCATGCATAGTTATAATTGTCACATAAATTCAAAAGAAATAATATTAAATGAACATATTGCTTTCGAGTGGTTGGCCAAAGAAAATTTGGAAATACTTGATTGGGCTGCTGCTGATATACCAATTGTAAATAAGCTAATGAAATAATGAGTGAATCTATAATTGAGGAATTAGGTAGAAGTTTGCAAACAGGATTCATAGATAAGTCAATTCAATCAGAGTTTATTTATCAACCAGAATTAATAGTAAACAGAAAAAATCCTCGCAAAAAAGTTTTAACGACAATACTAAACGAATTAGAAAACTGTGAAGAGTTTTATATTTCTGTTGCGTTTGCTACAGCAGGCGGAGTTGCTGCTTTAATAAATAATTTTAAAGCTCTTGAAGATAGAAGGGTTAAAGGAAAAATTTTAGTTTCACAATATTTGAATTTTACACAGCCTGAAGCTTTAAAACGGTTGTTACAATTTAAAAATATTGAGCTAAGGATTTCCGTTTCTGAAAATTCACATTCGAAAGGATACATTTTTAAAACAAATAGTCATTATAATTTAATTATAGGTAGTAGTAATTTAACACAATCAGCATTAGCGACAAACAAAGAATGGAACTTAAAAGTATCCGGAATAAGCACTAGCAATATTGTAGATAAAGTATTAGAAGAGTTTGAGCATGATTTTGATAAAGGTGTTAAAGTAACACAGGATTATATAATTAGATATGAAAAGTTATATGAAAGACAGTTTTTACGTTATGCTTTAAATTCAAAGGATGATTTAAGTGAAGGTAATTTAGCTAAAGTTAGTCCAAATTCAATGCAAATTGAGGCTTTGGATAATCTTAAAAAGCAACGTGAGAAAAATAAGAATAAATCATTGCTGATTTCTGCAACAGGTACAGGTAAAACTTATTTATCTGCTTTTGATGCAAAAGCATTCAATCCAAAAAAAATATTATTTGTTGTACATCGTTTGAATATTGCAAAAAGTGCTTTAAAGACTTTTAAGAAAGTATTTGGTTCTGAAAAATCCATGGGGATTTATTCAGGAAATAGAAAAGAATTTGAAAAAGATTTTTTATTCGCGACGGTACAAACTATTTCTAAATTTTCAGAATTGCATAAATTCAATAAAAACCATTTTGATTATATTATTATAGATGAATCTCATCGTTCATCTTCAGGTTCTTATTTAAGAATGATGGATTATTTTGAACCACAATTTTTATTAGGAATGACTGCTACACCAGAAAGAACGGATGCAGGAGATATTTTTAAATTGTTTGATTATAATATAGCATATGAAATTAGATTAAATCGTGCAATGGAAGAAGAAATGCTTAGTCCATTTCATTATTTTGGTGTTACAGATTTATATGTCGATGATGAAATTAGAGAAAAAGATTCTGATTTTAATTTACTATTAGAAGATGAACGAGTTGATAGAATTATAGAAAAAATAAAATTTTATGGTTGTGATACGGGAGTAGTAAATGGTTTGATATTTTGTTCAGATAATAAAGAGTCAAAAGAGCTTTCTGAAAAGTTTAATGCCAGAGGGTACAAAACTATATCTCTTACTGGAGATAGTTCAGAAGAAGAAAGAGTGGAAGCAATTAATAGATTAGAATCAAACAATAGTAATGATAAAATTGATTATATTTTCACAAGAGATATTTTTAATGAAGGAATTGATATTCCTAAAGTAAATCAAATAATAATGTTACGTCCTACACAGTCAGCAATAGTTTTTGTTCAGCAGTTGGGTAGAGGATTAAGAAAAATTGATGGAAAGGAATATTTAACAGTAATTGACTTTATAGGTAATTATAAAAATAATTATATGATTCCGATTGCTCTTTATGGTGATACTTCATTTAATAAAGATAAATTACGAAAATTGATTTCATCTGGCAGTAGCACAATCCCTGGAGTATCTACAATAAATTTTGATGAAGTTTCTAAGCAGAAAATATATGATGCAATAGATTCCGCGAAATTGAAGCTTCTTGTAGATTTAAAAAAGGATTATATATATCTTAAAAACAGATTTGGTAGAACACCTATGATGATGGATTTTATTAACTCGAAATCTAGAGACCCATTTTTTTATGTAGAATATTCAAAGTCTTATTATAATTTTATATGTAAAGTTGATGATAACTTTATTGACGAATTAAGTCTTATACAGAAAGAGTTATTGGTTTTGTTTTCTAATGAAATAAACAACGCTAAAAGGATTGAAGAAACTATTATTTTAAAAAATATTTTACAGAATAACGAGTTAGATGTTGAGGTGTTTAGAGAAAATGTTTTAAAAGATTATGGGTTTTCAGTGACAGATGAAACTATTCATTCTTGTTTAATCAACTTAAATTTCATATTTGTAGGAAAGGAATCAAATATTGCTCAATTAATTGATTCGAAGTATGTAATTCATGGTGATTTTAAAAATGAATTAGACAACAAAGTATTTAAAACCTTTTTAGAAGATACGATAGAGTATGCGATAGCAACATTTGAAAAATTATTTTCATTTGAGAATTATAGAAATGGTTTTGTCCTATACAATAAATACACACGAAAAGATGTTTGTAGAATATTAAATTGGGATAAAAATTATGAAAGTACGGTGTATGGTTATAAAATTTCAAAAGGAAGTGCGCCTCTTTTCGTAACGTATAAAAAAGATGAAGGAATTTCTTCAACCACAAAATACAATGACCATTTTGTCAATAGAAATGAATTCGCATGGGAATCAAAATCTAATAGGACTTTAAAAAGTTCTGAGATAATAAAACTTTCAAATTCTAAAGAAGAAAATTTAAGAGTGTTGTTGTTTATTCAGAAAAGTAATGATGAAGGAACAGATTTTTATTTTGTTGGAGATTTGGAAGTAATTAAGGAATCTATAAGACAAGATTCTAAAATAAATGAAAAGACAAATAAAAATATTCCTGTAGTTCATTTTAATTATAGACTTGTGGATTCAGTAGAGGACTCTCTGTATAATTATATTGTAGATAAGGTAAAGACTGATATCAATAGTTCAGTTGCCATAAATGATGTAATTGAGCCTGTGGCTGAGGTTTCTCAAAAACGATATTCAATTCCGTTTTATAAATTTCATGCTGCCGCTGGTTCTTTTAGCGATATGCAATCCGAAAAGGATTACACAATGTTAGACACTACTGAGGAATTTGATCCGAACGAATATTTTGCATGTAGAATTATTGGTGAATCTATGAATAAAACAATTCCTAATAATTCCATTTGTCTTTTTAGAAAATATTCCGGTGGTTCTAGGACAGGAAAAATAGTATTAGTTGAAAATATGAATATTCAAGACCCAGATTCCAATTCTGCTTTTACTATTAAGATTTATGCTAGTGAAAAGGTTGTCACAGAAGAAGGATATTACCATACTGCAATAGTATTAAAACCTTACTCATTTCAGAGTGATTTTAAAAATTTAGTATTAACCAAAGACAACGCTTCAGCAATGCGTACAATTGGAGTTTTTGTGAAGGTATTGGATTAAAAGATGAATAATAATTAGAAACATATTTTCGCGATATACAATGATGGTTATCATTTAGGGAATGAAAAAAGGGGCGGATGTTAATAACACAATTAGAAACTATTTGATATCAGCTTTATTTGAAGATTATATGGATGATATAGAATTTATATCACTTTATAGTGGTAAAGTAGCTATTAAAAATATTTATTTTCTGTAAACGAAAAATAACCCTATGTAAGTTCTTCCTTCGGTTCGCTACTACTGCATAGAATTAAATATGAAACTATGAATACAATAAAATTATACGGAGCAGATTGGTGTCCAGACTGTGTAAGAGCCAAAGCCTATTTAAAAGAAAACAACATTGCTTTTGAATTTGTAGATGTTGATTTAGACAAAGAAGCAACTGCCAAG
>Ga0233426_10000542_pt1 | contig 39764 bp, 48 predicted proteins | sample SI_118_April2016_6_FD_179875 | JGI IMG/M metagenome (GOLD analysis project Ga0233426, IMG submission 179875) | Seawater microbial communities from Saanich Inlet, British Columbia, Canada - SI_118_April2016_10_MG | ecosystem: Environmental > Aquatic > Marine > Inlet | place: Canada: British... | reverse complement strand
CCTTAGACTTGGAAAGTGGCTGGGGTGGAGGGACTCGAACCCCCGCATGCAAGGATCAAAACCTTGTGCCTTACCAACTTGGCGACACCCCAATTCGAAACACTCGCCGATGATCCCAAACTGCCGTATCGGGATCAACTTAAAACTTTTTTTCATTGTTTGATCCGCCGCCTTGGCGATTGATCAATTTTCCTCGTCTAGCTCGCTAATCTGGCGCTGGAGACTCTTGATCCCTCCGGCGGCCACCTTAAAACCTTGCCATTGTGGTGGCATTTCGGCGACTACCGCCTGCGCTTCGGTCTCAGACGCAACTTCTAAAAACACCGCACTTCCAGACCCTGACATTTTAGCAGCGCCGTGCCGGCTTAACCAGTTTTTTAACTGACCGACTTCAGGATATCGCCGCACTGCCACCGCTTCGAGGTCGTTTCGCCACACGTCGGCGGCTCTTGACCCCAGAAAGCGCGCTATTGTGCTTGGCTCGGCGTCGCGTGTCAAATCAGGATCCGAGAAAATCTTGGCAGTTGGAATCATCACATTAGGATAAGCCACAACATACCAAGATTCTGTTAGACGAAGCGCTTCAATTTGCTCTCCTAGACCCGTAACCCACGCGTCGCCGCCCTGAATGAAAAACGGAATATCAGCCCCCAATTCCGCACCAAACCGCTGCAACTCTGCCGCTGAAAACTCTAAAGACCATAAATGATTCAGTCCAACCAAAACCGCTGCCGCATCACTGCTGCCGCCGCCAAGTCCAGCACCGACCGGGATTCGTTTTTTTAAGATAACGTGGGCACCAAAGCGAGTATTCGATTTTTCCTGTAACAACGCCGCTGCGCGTAGCACCAAATTGTCTTGCAGGTCCCCAAGATCGACGTTGCAGCTCAGGGTGAGTCTTCGATCCGTTGCTCGCGCCTCTATTTCAAGCTCATCGAACAAACTAATACACCGAAAAACAGACTGCAGGTCATGATAGCCATCCGGCCTTCGTCCAAGCACATGTAAAAATAAGTTAAGCTTTGCAGGCGCAAGCAGCGACAGCACTGAGCCTATTGCCATACCCTAATCCCCAGAACCACTTTGGTTTCGTCTTTGAACACCTCAATTCGCTGCGGGTGTCCCGAGACTGACGCCCGAGATATGACAACCTGCCATCCAAGTTGCTCGAACCCTGATTCAAGGCTGCGCCAGCGATATCGTTCATGCGGCAACCCACGTATCCAGACAGGAACAACTGACAGCGGTATATCAAGACCGGTTGCAACGCTGAACGCTGATTGCAACGCAGCGCGATCCATTTCAACCTGATCGACCAACCCTCGCTGCACGCGCCCCTCAACAAAAAGCACTTCGATTGCGCTCAGGCCGAAGGCCCCGGTAATTTTGAGTTGCTGCGTCTGCGCATCAAGCTGTGCGAGTGAAAAATTCGGGTTAATCTTTAGCCCAGTCACCGAGAGCCGCCCCTTTACTAAGGCAGGCTCATATTCAGCTGGGCTCACAGAGGGTGCGCGTGTTTGACAACCCACAAGCATCAACAAACTCGCAAGCAAGACAATTTTAACCTCAGGCAACGTCCTAAGAGCCAAGGAAGCGCTTTAAGACGGATTGCAAAAAGGTACTGTTAGGTGTCTCTGAGAGCGCCTCTTTCCAAACCCGTTTTGCCCGTCGGGTTTTTCCTGACTGCCATAAAACCTCGCCCAGATGGGCCGCGACTTCATCATTCGGGAACCTTTCAAGGGCTTGCTCAAGGTAGTCGATCGCTTCTTCGAACCGATTCAGGCGATACAGAACCCACCCCATGCTGTCGATGAAAGCGGGCTCCTCTGGTTTTAGCGCAAGCGCCTTCTCGATCAAAGCATAGGCCTCGTCATATCGATCCGTTTGATCCGCCAGGGTATAACCCAACGCATTCATCGCATCAGCGTTATCCGGATCTAACGTCAGAACCTGCTTTAAATCGCGTTCCAGGATATCAAGCCGCTCATACTTCTGCCCGCTCATTGCCCTGAAATATAGTAAGGGGATGTCACCCTGTTGGGCCTCGATGGCTTGGTCCAGGTGCTCAAAGAGCGCTGCTTCAGCATTGACTCTCGATAAAAGCTGTCCCTCAATTAAATCAAATTGCGATCGAAGCCCATTGTGCACCTGCTTTTTCTTGGCCAGATAAGCCCTCGCATCCTCCAGACTCTGATTGACGCTCATCAACTCCACAATTCGCCCTTGGGCGGACAGATACTCGTAACCCCCATCCACCTTGGCAAACTCGCGCAGCGCCAAAGCGACATCGCCCGTCTTTTCAGCCACTAGGCCTAGATAATATTGGGCTTGATTCACCCTTTGATCTGTTCTAACAAGCCGGCCGAGGTGCAATCTGGCCTGGGGAAGATCGTCCTGCTCAATACTCAGCATCGCCAAGGCGAACAGAATCTCGCCATCTTCTGGCCGAATCTCATGGAGCGTTTGATACTGTGCCCGAGCATCAGCGAAGGCTTGCGCCTCGAAAAATAGCCGCGCGAGCAGCAACCGCAACCTAGGCTGATCCGGATTGATCGCTAACTGTTGGCTTAAAAACAACTGTGCCGCAGGCTTTCGACTCATATCCGACAGTAGATTGGCCTTTAAAATAATAAAATTAAGCTCGGTGGGCTTTAAGCGCAATAAAATATCGGCAATGTCGAGCGCTGCTTGCGCTTCACCGAGCGCCTCAAGAAGCGCCGCTTTTGAAAAAAGGATCTGCGGTTCGCTTGGATTCACCGCTAACATCTCGTTCAGACCGGCCAGCAAAGCTTCTTGATCTTGTGTTGTCATTCGTCCAACCCGATAGGCGAAGTAGTCAAACTGGGCCTCACCCCCAAGGCGATCAATCGACTTCATTGTCTCAAACGCGTCGACATACAAAGCGCGCTTAACCAACTGGTCCGCCAAAAACTGATGCGCTTCTAGGGACTCTGGGTCCGCTTGCACCCAAAGTGATGCCGCCTGATACAGCTTGTCATCCGCCTTCATGTAAGCCGCAAGCCTCGTAACTCGCGCAGCGACCCCGGGATCCAGGGTCTTCTCCGCCTCGATGAGGTATTCATCTAAGGCATACTGATAATCACCGCGATAGCCCGCGACTTCCGCCGTTAGCAGTGCAAGCAACGTCCCTTCTGGAAAGGCCAGCACCTCCGTCTCAAGCGGCGTTGTCACAACCACTTCAGACTGACTAATAACTTCCGGCAGCGCGGGCGCAGCCGGATCAACCGCTTGACTCGCACACCCAGCGAGGAAACTAAAGCACACCATCAGCATGGCCATCAGGCGCGCAACATCAGGCAAAGCGCTCAGGATTCTTGTTTCGCGATGGTTATTGATATCAAGCCCCTATAATTCAAATCGTTGATCTATGCCTTGAGAAATCTCAGTGACTGTTAACCTCGAAAACGGCAACTGATTTTCCCGACGAACCCACGTACAATACCCCAAGTCCGGCGACGGCTAGCCTTCGGATACCATTCTAATTTTACGAGAGAACAAAGTCATCCGGTTTGGAATCGACTGAATTAAACCATGAAACTTCTACTGCTCGGTATTAACCACGAAACAGCGCCGCTTGCTGTCAGAGAGCAGGTCACGTTTTCTGCGGGCGCTATCGCACCGGCTCTACAGCAAATGTGCCATGAAATCGGTTTGCGAGAAGCACTCATTCTTTCCACCTGCAATCGAACAGAAATGGTGGCAGTTGGGCACTCGCAAGACCTTTCTCGCCTGGGAGATTGGCTCGCTCGCTATCACAATTTAGAGCCAACCCTTTTGCAGGACAGCCTTTATAGCCATTTGGAAGAGGATGCAGCCAAACATCTCATGCGCGTTACCAGCGGTCTTGACTCCATGGTCTTGGGTGAACCTCAAATCACAGGTCAAGTTAAAGCGGCCTTTGCCGAGGCCACCGCAGCAGGCACCGTGGGCGCGACGCTACACCGTTTATTTCAACAAATTTTTCAAGTTGCCAAACAAGTTCGTACCGACACCGCTATTGGACAGCATTTGATCTCAACCCCCGCCGCCGCCATCAAACTCGCTAAAAATTTATTCACTAACCTCTCGGACTGCCGCTGCTTGCTTGTAGGGGTTGGCGATATGATTGAGTTGGCGGCGAAGCAATTAATCGACGCCGGTGTCACCCAGATCACCATCGCCAATCGAACCAAGGCCAATGCAAGCAGTCTGGCTGAGCGCTGCGGCGGCGACGTTTTGGGACTCGAACAACTTCCAGAATATCTTGAACGGTTCGACCTGATTCTCTCAGCAACCGGCGCGAACCTACCAATTATTGGCAAAGGCATGGTTGAGCAGGCACTAAGACGGCGCAAACATGCGCCGATGTTTTTAGTCGACCTGGCCGTACCGAGAGACATCGAGCCCGAGATCACAACCCTTCGAGATGTTTATCTCTATAGCCTAGATGACCTTCAGAACATCGTGTCTGAAAATATGGACTTAAGGCGATCCGCCGCTGGTGACGCCGAGGCAATTGTCCAAGACGCCGCCATCACCTACGAGCAAGGCGAAAAAACACGGGCGGGGCAAGATCTGGTTGTTCGGTATCGCAAACAGCTCGAGGGCTTCAAGGACGCCGAATTAGCCAAAGCCATGGCGAGAGTAAAACAAGGTGATGACATCGACCTAGTCCTGAAAACGCTCGCCACACAACTCACGCAAAAACTTGCCCATACTCCAAGCGTTGGCCTGAAATCTCTGATCATTGACGGCGATGCTGCTGCCATCGAGCAGGCCAAAATATTGCTCGGTTTAAATCAGGATGACACCCCTTAATGAAAGCTTCGATTGAAACCAAACTCAGTCAAATTCAAGAACGTTTCGAAGAGTTATCCGCGCTGCTTAGCGATGCCGCGGTCATAAACGATCAGGACCGCTTTCGAGCCTACTCTCAAGAGTATGCCGAGCTTGAGCCTGTTGTCGTGCAATTCAGAAAATATCAAGAAACCACTGAAGCTCGCCGCGATACTGAACTCATGTTGAACGATGCCGATGAAGAGCTTAAAGCTATGGCGCGCGAAGAACTGACCACCTTGCTGGCAACCCAAACCGAGCTCGAGAGCGAACTGCAGATTTTACTGCTGCCGAAAGACCCCAACGACGCGAATAACGTGTTCATCGAAATACGAGCCGGCACCGGCGGCGATGAAGCCGCTATATTTGCAGGTGATCTCCTTAAAATGTATTTGCGCTATGCAGAAACCAAACGCTGGAAGACCGAAATCATTAACCAACGAGATGGCGAGCATGGCGGCTATAAAGAGGTCATTGTTCGATTTGAAGGCGCGCAAGTGTATGGGCAATTAAAGTTTGAGTCTGGCGCCCATCGCGTGCAACGTGTGCCGCAAACAGAATCACAAGGTAGGATTCACACGTCAGCCTGCACAGTCGCGGTCTTACCTGAAATCGAAGCAATTGATGGCATAGAAATTGAAAAAAATGACCTTCGCGTTGACACCTATCGCGCCAGTGGCGCCGGGGGACAGCACGTTAACAAGACAGACTCAGCCGTTCGCCTCACGCACCTACCCACAGGTATTGTTGTTGAATGCCAAGATGAACGTTCACAACACAAGAATCGCGCGCGCGCAATGAGTCTACTGCAAGCCAAACTCTTGGATAAAGCGCAAAGTGAGCAAAGCCAAGAGCAAGCTCAGCAGCGAAAGTCTCTGGTTGGCAGCGGTGATCGATCCGAAAAGATAAGAACCTACAATTATCCTGACGGCCGAGTGACTGATCACCGAATTAACTTAACCCTTCATCGCTTACCGCAAATTATTGCAGGGGAGCTTGATGCCGTGATTGAACCACTCAGAAGCGAGCACCAAGCCGATCTGTTGTCAGCCCTTGGCCTGGATCAAAACGGCGATGGCTAAAACCATTGCAGAGGCGCTTCTTGAAGCGAGCGCAGCCCTCGGCAACAAGCCTGATCATCGGCGCGATGCAGCATTATTGCTCGGCCATGTAACGGGGCTCAGTCGAAGCGAGGTCATTGCACACCCAGAGGCCTTGATTTGTAACGCGCAGTTGACCCGACTCCAAGCAATGACAGCACGCAGGCGGCAAGGGCATCCTATGGCGTACCTCATCGGAACTCAGGCGTTCTGGGATCTCGACTTTAAGGTCACACCGGACACGCTAATTCCAAGACCAGAAACCGAATTACTGATCGAGATCATTCTCAGTCAACCTGATACAGGCCCTAAAACCGTTATCGATCTCGGGACTGGCTCTGGGACCATTGCGGTGAGCCTTGCAGCCGCCAGACCTGACTGGTTGGTCATTGCAACCGATGCATCTATTGAAGCCCTCCGCATCGCCCAACAGAATGGCGCCAGCTTTAATAACTTAATTTTCGTCGCAGGGGATTGGTTGACCTGCTTTGACGGTATTACGGTAGATATCATTGTGGCAAACCCACCCTACATCGACCCGCTTGACCCACATCTAGCGGCCCTGGTTTTTGAACCACAATCAGCCCTCGTCGCGCAAGACAGCGGTTATGCCGACTTGAAGGCGATCATCCATCAGAGTACGCGCCTGTTGACCCAAAATGGCTACCTGCTGCTCGAGCACGGTTACACACAGCAAGGTACTGTTCTAAGCGAGATGCGCCTTGCTGGCTACGACCCGATTGCCCACTGCGACCTTGCTGGCAACCCTCGCGCGGTGATCGGGCATCGAAAGGAGACCTTATGAACGACGCAGATCTATTGCGTTACAGTCGCCACATCCTGCTACCCGAGGTTGATCTTGACGGCCAAGAAAAACTGCTCAAAGCGAGGGTGGCCATCATTGGATTGGGCGGCCTTGGAAGCCCCGTTGCGTTGTACCTTGCCGCGTCTGGAATTGGCGAGATCACTTTGGTTGACGGGGACATTGTGGACCTCGGCAATCTACAGCGCCAAATCGTTCACACTGAGGCGGACTTAGCGCACACCAAAGTTGATTCTGCGGCACATGCACTGTCACAAATTAACAGCGGCCTTAAAATCATTCCGGTCGCACAACGCATTACGGGCGAGGCCCTCGATACACTGGTCAGCGCAGTCGATGCGGTGGTGGATTGCACCGATAATTTCGAAACGCGTTTAGAGATTAACCGGGCCTGTGTTCAGGGCCGCAAACCTTTGATTTCAGGTGCTGCGATCCGGCTTGAAGGGCAGTTACTAACCGTTGACCCAAACGTTTCAGATAGCCCTTGCTATCAATGCCTTTACGGCAAAGATGCTCTGGTGCAACAAGATTGCGCAACCACTGGCGTGATTGCACCGATCGTCGGCGTGATCGGCAGCCTGCTTGCTCTAGAGACCCTCAGGGTGCTACTAGGCATCGCCCAGGAGCACACCGGCCAGCTGACAACCTTTGATGGCCGAACCAGTCGCTGGCATCAGTTTAAATTTAAAAAAAGAGCCGATTGCCCTATTTGCGCTGTGCCAAGTGCGCCTTAGCCTGCTGATCTGCTTGATAAGAGGAGCGAACCAACGGACCACTGGCAACCTGTGAAAAACCCATGGCGCGCGCAGTCTCGGCCAAGGCTGCAAACTCATCCGGGTGAACATAACGTTCGACGGCAAGATGATCCCGGCTCGGCTGAAGATACTGACCCAGCGTGAGCATATCGACATTGTGAGCACGCAGATCGCGCATCACCGCTTCCACTTCGTCTAAGTCCTCTCCCAGGCCCAGCATTAGTCCGGACTTGGTGATAACTGAGGGCTGAATAGCCTTGTAGCGCTTTAGCAATTGCAATGACCACTGATAATCCGCACCGGGCCGAGCTTTTTTATAAAGTCTCGGAACCGTCTCTAGGTTGTGATTAAACACATCCGGTGGTGTATCTCGCAGGATCGCCAAAGCGATGTCCATTCGACCCCGAAAATCAGGTACTAAAACTTCTAAGCGCGTGGTTGGGTTGTGTTCCCGAACAGCCGCAATGCACGCCGCAAAATGCCCAGCACCACTATCTTTTAAATCGTCACGATCGACCGACGTCACCACAACATACTTCAAATCCATCTCTGCTACGGCCTCGGCCAACTGTCGAGGCTCGTCAGGATCTAACGGATTAGGCTTCCCATGCGCCACATCACAAAAAGGGCATCGACGCGTACAGATCTCCCCCATTATCATGAACGTTGCTGTACCGTGGGAAAAACACTCGGGCAAGTTCGGGCAACTGGCCTCCTCACAAACCGACGCCAGCTTTCGTGTCCTGAGAATGTCTTTAATTCGATCCACTTCCGGATTTGCCGTTAATCGGATCCTGATCCAGTCCGGCTTGCGCAGCAGCGTATCACTCGGGATCACCTTGACAGGAATTCTCCGAACTTTCTCTTGGCCTCTAAGCTTTTCGCCTTGAACCAGCCGATTTCGTTTATCAACCACTACTATCCTGCTCCTTGCGCAGAATGACCGCTTTTACCCTGATCCGAATTAGCCCTTAACCGGGTGATCAGCGCTTGGGTCAAACCCACTTCAACTTCGGCAGGTGTGCAATCCACACCTTGCCGCTTCAAATCTGTTATCTCGAGCCCTTCGTAGCCGCAAGGGTTTATGCCGTCAAAAGGCGTCAAATCCATTGCCACATTCAAACTAAGCCCATGGTAACTATATCCCCTGGTAATTCTAAGGCCGAGAGCCGATATCTTTTGCTCTTGTACGTAAACTCCTGGCGCACCGGTTCGTGTTTCAGCCTGAAGACCTAAATCGCCTAAATAATCGATCACAGACTGCTCTATGCTGGTTACCAGCGATTTAACCGTTAGGTTCAGCCGTCTGATATTCAGTAAGGTATAAATCACAACCTGACCAGGGCCATGATAGGTCACTTGCCCCCCTCGGTCAGACCGCACCAGCGGGATCAAACCCGCATCCAGCACATGTTCCGTTTTACCCGCTTGCCCTAACGTATAAACCGGCGGATGGGCGACCGCCCACAACTCATCGGGGTCCTGGAACGTCCGGTTGCGGGTAAACTGTTGCTGCGCTGCGCAGACGCTTTCATAGTCCTGAACGCCCAAATACTTCACAACGAAGCCCTGCGCACCCGGCGATTCCATTTAAAGCACCATCTTCAAGCCCGGAACCTCTTTTAACTGCTCAAATAAACTTGCCAATTGATCCGCGCCGGTTGCAACCAACGAGACCTTGATCGATTCATAATTGCCACCCGCGCTCGGTCGAAAGGCGATTTTTTGATCCGTAAGACCCGGATCAAAACCTTTAACGATGGCGATGACAGCAGCCCTAAATTCTGGGCTAGACACACCAATGACTTTGATCGGGTAATCACACGGGAACTCAATTCGAGGCGAGTCTTCCATACATTAAGGAGCCAGTGGGTCGCCTGAAAACAGCGATAAGAAAAACAAACTGACCTCATCGATCAAAGTGGAAACTAAACCAGCTTCATCCACCCCGTTCAGCGCGACAACCGGTCGTTCAAGCATCGTTTCGCCTTCAAGTGAAATTCTCAACAACCCGAGTATCTGCCCTCGTCTCACGGGTGCTTTGATCACGGGATCAAGCGTTACTTCTGCGGCGAGTGCCCCCCGCGCGCCATTCGGGATTGTTAACCGAGCAGGCGCCTCAATGCCAACATCGAGCGACTCATGTAATCCGCCCCAAACTTTAACGCGTCTCAGACTTTCAAGGCCATCGTAAAGCTTAACGGACTCAAAATATCTGAACCCGTAATTAATCAATTTTTGAGATTCGGTAGACCGCGAGCGCTCGGAGGTTGCGCCCATCACAACCGAAACGAGGCGCATATCCTTCTTCTCAGCCGAGGCCACCAAACAAAATCCAGCGGCCTCCGTATGACCCGTTTTCATGCCATCTACCGCATCATCTCGCCACAGCAAGCTATTTCGGTTCGCCTGCCGGATGTCGTTATAAGAGAAGTACTTTTCTTTGTAGACCTTATAATGCTCCGGAAAATCGCGAATGAGCGCTCGGGCCAAAAGCGATAAATCTTTCGCCGTGGTGTAGTGCCCCTCATCCGGTAAACCCGTTGCATTTTTAAATTGGGTGCGGGTCATCCCCAGTTTTTGGGCAACCTGATTCATAATATCGGCAAAGGCTTGCTCGTCACCCGCGATAAACTCCGCCATCGCGACGCTTGCATCGTTGCCCGATTGAATAACGATTCCTCTAACCAAGTCAGATACCTTGACCTCGGTGCCCTCGCGCACAAACATTCTGGAGCCTTCCATCTTCCAGGCTTTCACGCTAATTGGGACTAAATCATCCAGACTGATTCGACCTTGTTGAATCTCCGATGCAATAATGTAACTCGTCATAATCTTTGTGAGACTAGCCGGTGGCAGCCTCATCTCGGCATTCTCCTCAATGATCACGGTGCCCGTCGCCGCATCCAGTAGAATATGACCCTCAGTCGCCAGTTGTGGCGGCGCAGGAATAATCCTCGGGGCGGCAACTGCTGCCTGAAACAAAGCGATACTGAGGAGGAAAAACAAACTTCGCATCATCATTTTGATCCTTCTGAAGGAGGGCGCTCATAGCGGCGCCTATTTTAACGCGCCAGGCGCAAGCACGCTAATTGGCAACAACTTTCACTGGTTTTGCGAGGCCCATTTGAACCAAGATACGGGTCACCGCGGCCTCATTTTTACTCGTTTGAATCGGGCCAATCCAAACCTTGTGCAACGTGCTATCTTTTTCAAACTCACTCTCAAGCACGCGGACCACTGCTTTTAAGCGCTGAAGCATCAAGTTGGCCTCAATGTCTCTTTTAAGGTTTCGAGCACTTACTTTTGATTGGAAGGCCCCCGCCTGCAAATAAATTTTTGGACCGGCTTGCTTTTGCTTCAGGGCCTTTTCGGGATAGTTAATCGCATCCAGCGCCTCGACCACCACCGGCGCCGTGCCTTGAGTGGAGAAACCTAAGGCTTTCGCAGCCGCGAAGGACAAATCGATGATTCGGTCATCATGAAACGGACCCCGATCATTCACCCGAACCTCGATCTTGCGGCCATTATCAAGGTTCGTCACACGCACCATGGTTGGTATCGGCAACGACTTATGTGCAGCAGAGGCAAGATACATATCGAATATTTCGCCGTTAGACGTTTTACGACCCTGAAACTTCTGACCGTACCAAGAGGCAATGCCAACCTCGACATAACCTAGGCTAGACTTTTTAACCTCATAGCGGTCACCAAAGACTTCGTAGGGACTGTTCCAAGGACGTCTAATGCCCTCGTCAGTTGATCCAAAGTTCAAGTCATCACCACCCAAGTGTTTGCTCTCGGCATCAAGCTCAGCATCACTTAAGGGCGCAACCGGTGGTTGATCCACGGCTGCTGACGCTTGCGGCGTCATCGGCACCGCGATCTCCGTTTTCGACTCCGGCGGCGTATCCTCAGCACGAGGTGTGCCCGTAAGCACTGAATCCATCGCACTCAAGACATTTTCAAACATTCCCGGCGCCATTTTACGCCCATCCGACTGGCAACTCGCCAGAGCCCCAAGCGTGAATAAAAAAAGACAACGCAAGCCCCATCCGCTGCGCAGCGCCCCATCACTCTGGTTCATGATGCCGCGGCCTTCAAACGCTGGCTCAACTGAAACACGGCCATAGCGTAAAGCCGACTCCGGTTGTAGCGCGTGATTGAGTAAAAATTCTGAAACCCAAGCCAGGTTTCTACCCCAGCCTTACCCTCGTAACGTAAAGGCGCCGCTTTGAGTGCCGGCCAATCCAGCAAGGATTCATTGAGTGCAATGCCCGCCTCAGTCAGCTTTTCTGCGGACAGAGCAGGTTTCAACTGCTGATTAAAAAAATCAATCGGTAACGCCGCTTTTGACGTCATCGGTACAAGAATGGGTCCGTTTTTTTGCCAACCGTGAACGGCTAGATAGTTTGCAATGCTGGCGATCGCATCCACTGGCTCATTCCAGATATCGATAAAGGCATCATCATTGAAGTCAACCGCATACGCCCGATAACTACTGGGAATAAATTGACCGTACCCCATCGCGCCAGCATAGGACCCTACGAGGCCCGCAACGGGCTTTTGTTGCTCACGCGCCAGCAGAAACAGTTCACGCAACTCTTTCCGAAAGAATCCGGAACGAGGAGGATAATCGAAGGCAAGCGTCGACAGCGCATCGATCACCCGGTATCGACCCTTAATTCTACCGTAAGAGGTCTCAACGCCTAAAATTGCGAGAATGATCCAACGATCAACCCCCCACTTAGCTTCTGCGCGGTCAAAGCTGTCTCGGTACTGTTGCTCAAACGCTTTACCCTGCTCGACCCGGGCCTTGGTTAGGAAAATATCCTGATAAGTTGACCAGGTCATCACCCGTTCAGCAGGCCGTGAAATGGCATCAATGATTGACTGCTTGTAGGTCGCCTCCTCGAAAGCTCCGAGGAGCTCAGCTCGATCAAACCCATCGGCATCAGTGAGCTCTGAAATAAACGCAAGCACTTCTGGGCGGTCAGTGTAATCCGCCTTGAGCGGTATTGGCTGTGCGACAAAAAGTGCAGCAAGTAACACCATGAGTCCAATGTGTTGAGTCATACGAACGCCCATACCCGATAAATCCTAATTCAAAGTAACGTAATGCGGCGATGGCTATGAATCGACATCATCAAACCAAAACCGGCGAATAGTGTCAGCAAGGCGGTCCCACCATAGCTGACCAATGGCAGCGGTACGCCCACAACCGGAAGGATACCCGAGACCATGCCAATATTCACGAAGACATAAACCGAAAACGTAAAGGTAATACTGCCGCACAGGAGACGACCGAACGTGTCTTGCGCGTTGAGCGACATCATGAGCCCCCTTAAAATAAAAAGACCGTACAGTACAAGCAAAGACAGAACACCTAGAAACCCTAACTCCTCAGCCAGCACTGCAATAATAAAATCCGTGCTGCTTTCAGGAAGAAAGTCCAAGTGCGATTGGGTCCCATTCAACAAACCCTTCCCGCTAAAACCCCCTGAGCCAATCGCAATTTTTGACTGAATGATGTTCCAGCCTGCCCCCAAAGGGTCTCTCTCGGGATCAAACATCGTCAAGATTCTGCCCCGCTGATAGTCTTTAATGGCAAACCAAAGCGCCGGCGCCAAGACAAGGACCAAGACACTCCCGCGCAGCATATAGCGCCAGGGTAGCCCTGCCAAAATTAAAACGAGAAAGCCTGAGGTTGCGATCATCAAACCCGTGCCCAAATCCGGCTGAACGATAATCAGACCCGCCGGCAATAACAGCAATAAACAACTTACCATCACTGGTTTCACTTCAGGCGGCAAGTGACGTTCATTGAAATACCAGGCTAAGACCATCGGCAAGAAGAGCTTCATCAGTTCAGATGGCTGAAAGTTTAAAACCCCAGGCACTCTGAGCCATCGCCGAGAGCCATTCACTTCGATTCCAAAGGGATAAATGAGTAGCAATAGAATAAGACCTAGCCCATACAACAACGGCGCCATTCTCAGCAAAAAATACGGCGGGATCTGGGCGATTGAGACCATCAAGCCAAACCCCAAGCCGAGCCGCACCAACTGCGCCTCAACGACCATCCAGTTACCATCCGAGGCGCTATGAAGCACTACCAGACCAAAACCCACAATCGATAACAGAATCAACATAAGCCAAGGATCGAGATTAAACCAAGTAAACTCGCCTCGCTGATTTCGAAAACTTGGCCCTCCGCCGGGCAGTCGACGGACAAAATCGCCGCTCATTGGCGGCTGACCATCGCGACGCTCGGCACCTGCCTACCGGCTCCTTCCAGAAGATAATAATCAATAATTTCCCGAGCAACTGGCGCCGCGTATTCACTACCGCCACCCCCATTTTCAAGCAAAACAGCAAGGGCAATCTTAGGATCCTCGATCGGCGCAAACGCAATAAACCAAGCATGCTTACGTTGTCTTTCTTCAATCATCGACGCCTCGTAGACCTCTCCTTGCTCAATGGCGACTACTTGTGCTGTTCCTGACTTACCCGCCATCCGGTATTTAATATCTCGACCAATATACGCCCAGGCAGTCCCATTTTCGCCATAAATTTGATTACCTCGATGGACCACTTTTTCCATTCCCCCGATAATCGGCGCCCAAACATGTTCCGGTAACTGACCCGAACCCGAGGGCCGAGCACGCTCAAGTGCGTCCAGGGACTGATTTTTTGCCATTCGCGGTGCAACCCAACGACCGCGATTCGCCAAAGCCGCAACCGCGGCTGCCATCTGCAGCGGGGTTACCAAAATATCACCATGCCCGATTCCAAGATTGACTGTGTCGCCGGGATACCAGGGCAATTTCCGACTGGCTTGCTTCCATGCGCGACTCGGCAACAAGCCTGCATCGGCATCAGGCAAATCCAAAACAGAGGCTTGTCCAAAGCCAAATTGTTTTAAGTCCTGCGAGAGCCTGTCAATACCAAGCCGCACCGCAAGATCATAGAAATAAACATTGCAGGACCGATAAAGGGCTTTTTCGATATTAACGTGGCCATGTCCACCGTCATTGGTTTTGGTCCAGTTCCAATCACGATAAAGCCGCTCGTTGCCCGGCAACTTATACCACCCGGGATCCTCGATGCTATCGGATACCGTAATGGTTGAACTCCCTAATGCGATCAGACCGATAAAGGGTTTAAGGGTTGATCCAGGTTGATATTGGCCCTGGATCGCCCGATTGAACAAGGGCGCGTCGATGGAGGTTCGCAACGCATTGTAGTTCCTGTGGGAAATGCCCTGAACAAACAAGTTCGGGTCATAGGCAGGGCGGCTGAGCAGCGCCATGATACCGCCGGTTTTCGGGTCAATCGCGACCACCGCTCCGCGCCGACCGTCAAGCGCACGATCTGCAGCGGCTTGCAGACCGGCATCCAAATACAGGGATAGATTCTGACCGTTGGTCGGTTTGACGCCATCCAAGACGCGCATCATACGACCTCGTGCATTTACCTCTACTCGATCGTAACCAACCTGGCCGAGCAATTCGGTTTCATAAAACCGCTCAACTCCTAACTTCCCTATATGATCCGTTGAAGCATAGGCGGTTGCGTTTAGCGAAATGGCATCCCGGTCATTAATCCGTCGAACAGAGCCAACTGCATGCGCCATCAGCGCGCCCTGAGGGTAACTTCGAACGAGCTTGGCTTGCACCGACAAGCCTGGAAATCGAAAACGATTCGCTTCGAACCTCGCCACCTGCTCATCAGATAGGTCGAACAGCACAGGGGCAGACTCAAACCGTCTGGTTGTGCGACCACTGAGTCGACGAAACCGAGCCGTTTCCTCCTCACTCATCTCAAGCACAGACACTAGATCAGAAAGAGTGTCCTCCATATTCACTATTTGCTCGGGTATCACCTCAAGGTTTCTCGAAGGTCGATTCTCCGCAAGTAAGACGCCCTGACGATCCAGAATCAAGCCGCGAACAGGTGGTCGGGCGACAACTTGCACCCTGTTTTTTTCCGAGCGCGCTACCGAATCCGAGTATTGAACGGTTTGAAGATACCCTACTCGTAAAATAAGTAGACTAAAGAGAACAAGCACTACACCAGCACCCGTTGCCGCTCGCTCAACATAGACCTGGCTTTCGCTGCGGTGATCTTTTAAGGCTAGGGCTTCACGCATGGTTATTTGTGGTAGGGATGATTTTTCAAAATTGACCACGCCCGATAGAGTTGTTCGGCCATCAAGACCCGAACCATGAAATGCGGAAAGGTCAGTGCCGAAAGGCTAAGCACCCAATCAGCTCGAGCGAGACAATTTTGAGACAACCCATCGGGGCCACCAATCAAAAATTGCACTTTCGGATAGTTTAACAACCAGCCTGACAATCGACTTGAAAGATCTTCTGTCGAAACCTGTCGGCCCGACTTATCCAGAGCCACCACAAAACTGCCAGCTTTGATTTGCCGCATTAAAATCTGCTCTTCGGCCGCTTGATAGTCCGCTGCGCGCCCGCCTTTTATACGTTTGGCTGTGTTGCATTCGGTCAAGATAAGCGCGCACTCCGGCGGCAGTCTTCTCTGGTACTCATTGAACCCATTCGTCACCCAGTCCGGAGGCTGCTTCCCAGAGGCGATCAGCTCCATTTTCACAACGTGGTGTCATCCTCAGACCGATTAAAGGATAAGCTCCACAGACTTTCAAGATCATATTGATCCCGGACGTCCTGCAACATCACATGCACAATGACATCTGCAAGATCAACCAGAATCCATGCGCCTTCATCTTCCCCCTCAACGCCCAGTGGCATCTCCCCAGCATGCTTTGCACTTTCCACGACATTTGCTGCCAAGGCTTTGACTTGCCGCGCAGACTGGCCCGTCGCAACCACCATGGTATCGGTAATATCGGTCTGTTCCCGCACATCGAGCACGGTAATGTCGTGACCTTTTACATCTTCAAGCGCCGAGATTACTAATTGCGTCAATGCCTCTGTATTCATTTTTGGTTTCCGGGTTGATTAAGAAACAGCGTACAACTGCTCTTGGAGAATATAAGCGTAGACCCCTGGGTCTAAAAGCGCTGAAGGATCGTCTTTTTTTTCTATATGCTTGCGAATCTCGGTTGACGAGATCGGCAGCGCCGTATTATCCACAAAAAACAGCCCGCCGTGCGGTTTTGCCTTCAGCATACTCGTCGTCTCGACTTGATGCGATGTTTCAAGAGCCAACAAAGGCGGCGAAGGCACCTGATCCGTTTCACGCCGACAAACGACTAGGTGGACATAATCGAGTATCTGCTGCCAACCCAACCAGCTGGGAAGACTCAGATAAGCATCCATCCCCAAGATAAAGTAAAGCCGAGGTGCTGGCCCTAACCGGCGCCGAAAAGTTTTTAACGTCTCAAGCGTGAAGGACCGATCACCTCGCTTGAGCTCCAAATCATCAACATAGAGTTCAGGGTGTTCCGACACGGCCAAACGAAGCATGGTTAGGCGTTGCTCTGGCGTTGCCATTGTGGAGGACTTGTGGGGCGGTATATTGCTTGGGACACAGCAGACTCTGACTGACAACAAATTCGATACAGCCTTTGCGATTTGAAGATGTCCGGAATGCACCGGATCAAAAGTACCCCCTAGAATCGCAAGGTCCATGGCCCCGTCGCTCATGAACGAATTTGTCCTGTGCCCATTACAACGAATTTCTCGCTGGTTAAGCCTTCGAGGCCAACTGGACCCCGGGCATGCAGCTTATCCGTCGAAATACCGATTTCGGCGCCAAGACCATATTCAAAGCCATCGGCGAAGCGTGACGACGCATTGACCATTACCGAACTCGAATCGACCTCCCGCAGAAACTGCTGCGCGGCACTCAGTCCGGCGGTGACGATCACGTCCGTATGATTCGAGCCATATTGATTGATATGCCGGATCGCATCATCCAGATCGTCACAGGTCTTTATTGCGAGGGTTGGCGCAAGATACTCGGTAGACCAATCTGATAGCTCGGCAAGCCGAACCTGGTCGGGCGCAGCAAGCCGCGCTCGAGTGTCCTCACAGACTCTAATCTCCACACCTTCCGCCTGCAGCGCCAACATTAACTGATTCAGAAAGGCCTGTGGTAGCGCGCGATGTAACAACACTGTTTCCAGCGCGTTACAAACGGCATAACGTTGGGTTTTTCCGTTTAAAACAAGCGATTGCGCCATGGCCAGGTCAGCATCCTCATGGACAAACAAATGACAATTGCCATCTAAATGCTTCAGAATCGGAATCCTGGTTTCGCGGCTAACCCGCTCAATGAGCCCCTTGCCGCCTCTCGGAATAATGAGGTCGACCAAATCATGGAGCCCTAGCAAAGCCCCAACAGCTTCACGGTCGGTGGTTTGAACCAACTGGATCCAGCCATCTTCCATCCCAGCGTCTTCAAGACCCTTTTGAATACACTCGAACAGCGCACGGTTGGTTGAAATACATTCCGAGCCGCCCCGCAGTATCGCGGCATTACCACTTTTGATACATAAGCCCGCAGCATCGATGGTGACATTTGGACGGGACTCATAAATTATGCCAACAACCCCGATTGGGGTGCGCATCTTGCCGATTTCCAGGCCGTTTGGTCTAGCAGAGAGCTGACTAATCTGGCCGACTGGATCTTGCAAAGCTTGAATCTGCAACAATCCTTCGCTGATCGAATCGATACCATCGCGCGTTAGCGCCAGCCGATCCAGACTCGGCGCATCCAGTCCGGCAGCTCTGGCTCGATCAAGGTCTTCGGCGTTAGCGCGCAATAATACTTCCGCCGAGGCTTTTATTGCTGCAGCAATCTGGGCAAGGGCGGTGTTTTTATCGGCCGTGCTGGCCTTACGTGCTGCTGAGGCTGCACGTTTTGCTCGCTCGCCAATTCGGCGAATATCTTGGTCAATACTCATCTTGTTCCTATCCCGCAACCCTCGAAATTATACCCGCTTACCCCAGCCGATTCGATGACACCCAACTGGCGTGATTACGGGCTGCCTGACTCGATCTGCATTTGATCTAAAATTTTCTCAAGATGGCTCAACCGCGTAACGGGGTCATTAATCTCAAGCATCCGCTGACGCACGGTATTCCTCAGAGGCAACAGTTCCGCCAAACGACCACCCAGGCTCGACAAGGTTTGGTAATCAACTTGGCTGGCCTTAAACTGAACCGCAGGATGCGCCATCAAATGCTCAAGAACCTCCACCAGTGACGCATCTTCCGGACCGGTCGCAATAACAGGCTCCGGCGGCACCATCAATATCTCGCCAATCAACGCTCGGTTAGGGCTCTCGAAGGTATCTAGTATTTTAAATTTCCCTTCTGCCCGAATCATGAGGGTTAACTGCCCTTGTCCATTCTGGTCGAAGTCTTCAATTCGAGTGAGGGTTCCAACGCGAGCAATGTTCGGCGCACTACGACCCAATATCGACACAGCCGCACCACGCTCTTCGGACAGTACCACCCCCAATACCTGGTCGCTTTTTGCAATCTGGGCAATTGTATCCAGATCACGTGCCTCAACGATCGGCAGCGACAGCACGCCCCCTGGGAACAAAACGGCTTGAATTGGAAACAGCGGGAGCGCCCGCTTTTTGATCGCTCGCTTCATGACTTAATCAACTTCAAACTCGCTCGCAAAGCACACTGGCACTCTGCATTGCCTACTAAAAAACATCCCCCGAACCGAGAAGACCGTCGGGCCTAGGCCACGCTAGAACGGAATGTCATCATCAAAGTCATCTGATGGCGGTGGACCAAAATCATCCGCGGCCCGAGACCCGGCTCCGGAACTTGCTTGACCGCTTCCCTGCCCACTGCTTTGTGGACCCGGGCCAGAAGGTCCTTGGCTATTGCCTCCATCCATGCTGCCTCGGCCGTCCAGCATTTGCATTTCATCGGCAACAATTTCTGTTGTGTAGTGCTTTTGCCCATCTCGTTCCCACTCGCGGGTTCGTAGCTCGCCCTCCAAGTATATTTTAGAACCGCGCTTTAGGTATTCGCTTGCAATTTCAGCCAAACGATTAAAAAAGACCACCCGATGCCACTCAGTCCGCTCCTTCTGCTCGCCAGAATCCCGATCGCGCCAAGCTTTAGACGTGGCGACGGATACGTTGGTTACCGCACCGCCAGAAGGTAAATACCGTGTTTCAGGATCTCTGCCCAGATTGCCAACTATAATTACTTTATTGATGCCTCTTGCCATAACGACTCCCTTACGTCGACCAACAATTTTTTAAACTGCAGAGACTATCGAATACTTTGCAGCGCGATTTAAATTTTAACCTTGATCAAAGTGATTCAGCGCCTGCAATCGATGCCCAACCTTGGTTAAATCCGGTTCCACTGTTTCCCGTAAATCATAACCTCTTCATAAGCTATTGGGCAGAGCGGATTTTGCTTCGTCGTTTACACCGCCTATAAATGCGGCGAATTTGATTCACGCTGCAGGGCTATCAAAGCCGCGGCCCAGAAGACCAACAGCGCAGCGTTAACGGCCAGCAAAGTGGTTATGTCTGTCAGCGCAATCAACATACCACCGACACCACCACCGGCGAATATCCCTAAAAATTGACTCGAGGAGTAAACCCCCATCGCTGAGCCTCGACGCGCGCTGGGCGCAAATTTTGAAACGAGTGCGGGCAGCGTCGCTTCGAGATAATTAAAGCCAACAAAAAAGGCCAACACAGCCATCACAAACACTATGAGCGTCGGGGACCAGGCCAAGATGATAAAACCTACTATCATCACAGCGATTGCCGGCAGAATCTTAACTAAAATATCGACCGAACCCCGCCAACGAATAACCAGCGGCAACATCAGCAAAAAGGAACCCAACAGAATGCACAAGTAGTACACGGCATGGTCGTCAATGGCCACCCCAAATTGAATAAGCATGACTGGGATCACTAAAAAACTCGACATCAGTAAATAGTGATTCATAAAAATACTCAGATTTAACATCTGAAGTTGTAGTCGATAAGACGCCACCCCGGCTACGCTGGCATCGTCCCCCTCAGTGGGATCAACGGCTAGGCTGCTCGCTCCAGGCAACACAAAGCAAACCAGAAGCAGCGCCAAAGTTCCCGTCAAGGCGGCGAGATAAAATAACGCCTGCAAGCCGCCGAAAGCATAAAGAAGTGGTCCCAGTACGAGAGATCCGCCAAAGGCGAGCCCAATACTGCCCCCCACCATTGCCATCGCGCGCGCCCGATATTCAAAACGCATGCCATCCGCGAGCACCGCTAACAACACGCCAGCAATCGCGCCCGACCCTTGTAACGCTCGACCAACCAAGACCCACTCAATTCGTTCAGCCAGCCCTGCAATCAAACTTCCAACAATAAAAATACTGAGCCCCGCGATGAGCATTGGCTTGCGGCCAAATCGATCAGAGAGATAGCCGTAGGGCACTTGCAACAAAGCTTGGAACAAGCCATAGATCCCAAGGGTGAGTCCTATCAACATAGGACCACTGTCATAGAGTTTGCTCGCGGCGAGGGTGAAAACCGGCAAAATGCTGAACAAGCCCAACATTCGAACGAAGTACAAAAGGCTTACAATGGCCGCCGTCGTTCGTTCTGATGTATTCATGGATCTCACTTAAGGACAATCTGATCTTTGCGAAATGGCGTTCAAACCCTTAGTATCGCTACCAGCTCGTTGGTTGCCATCGAGAAGCGCTGAAGGACCCTCATCATCTCGCCGCTAAAGCGGGCGCTGCGTCTGTTTTTACGCCGCGTAAAAGGACTACGGGATGATAACAGGGTTTGTGATTACTCGCACGAATCAACGCGCCTGCTTGCCTTATTGTGAGCCAAAACGGCACCATCATATAGCAGAATGATTACCTCGGGATGTCGACCATGCTTAAAAAAACGATTTCGATCCGGGGCGCTCGCACCCACAATTTAAAGAATGTTGATCTGGATATCCCGCGCGATTCACTGACCATCATTACAGGACTTTCTGGCTCCGGGAAGTCATCTTTAGCCTTCGATACCCTTTATGCTGAGGGTCAAAGGCGGTATGTCGAAAGTCTTTCGACATACGCTAGGCAATTTCTCGCAATTATGGAGAAACCCGAAGTCGATCATATTGAGGGGTTATCACCGGCAATTTCTATCGAACAAAAATCGACGTCGCATAATCCCCGATCAACGGTCGGCACCATTACTGAAATCGCAGACTATCTGCGTCTTTTGTTCGCACGGGTTGGCACCCCACATTGCCCCGACCATCATCAACCGCTCAAAGCACAAACCGTGGCTCAAATGGTCGACCTGGTTTTAGAAACGCCACTTGAAACTCGACTCATGTTGCTCGCACCGGTTGTTCAGCAGAAGAAAGGGGAGCACCAGCAAGTTTTCAAACAGTTGGCTGCCCAAGGTTTTGTGCGCGCGCGAATCGACGGGGTCGTGACAGACCTTGATGATTTACCGACGCTCGATAAACAAAAGCGGCATTCCATTGAGGTCGTGGTTGACCGCTTCAGCGTGCGAGCCGATCTTGCAACCCGATTAGCGGACTCCTTTGAAACCGCCATTCAAGCTTCTGGGGGCCTGGCTATTATCGCCTACCTTGATGAGCCCGATAAAACGAATCTGTTATTTTCAGCGAATTATGCCTGCCCAACCTGCGGTTATTCGATGCCGGCGTTGGAGCCAAGAATCTTCTCGTTCAATAACCCCAACGGTGCCTGTAAAACCTGTGACGGCCTTGGAACAAAGCGCGTTTTTGACCCCGACGCAATCATTCGAGACGATGAACTGGCCATCTCGGAGGGCGCAATTTCAGGTTGGGACCGAAGGCACGTTTATTATTATCAATTGTTAGAGCAAATTGCCGCCCATTATGATTTCTCCTTGGAGCGACCGTTTCGAGCACTTTCTGAGTCGCATCAAGCGGTAATTTTATACGGCAGCGGGGAAACTGAAATTCCTTTTTACTATGCTGACCAAACCGGTCAAAGAGTGCTGAGGCAGCACCGGTTCGAAGGCATTATCCCAAACCTTGAGCGACGCTATGACGAGACCAGTTCGCAAGCTGTTAAAGACCAACTGGGGCAATGGCTTCATGAACGGCAGTGCGCCGCCTGCGCCGGTCAGCGATTGAATCCCGGCGCACTAGCCGTCACCATTCAGTCCAAGAATTATGCCGACCTCTCAAATCTCAGTATTGAAGATGCCTATCAATGCCTGCAAACCCTTCAGCTTGGTGGCCAAGAGGCCGAAATAGCCAAGAAAATTGTCAGCGAAATATTGGCTCGCCTAGGCTTCCTGATCGACGTGGGACTTAACTATCTTTCCCTCGCACGACCCGCCAATACGCTCTCGGGCGGTGAAGCGCAACGTATCCGCCTTGCAAGCCAGATTGGCGCAGGTCTGGTCGGCGTTATGTATATCCTGGATGAACCCTCAATTGGTCTTCATCAACGGGATAATCAACGACTCCTTAGCACCTTGAACAGACTGCGTGATCTTGGCAACACCGTTATTGTCGTTGAACATGATGAAGAAGCCATCCGAGCGGCTGATTTTATTGTTGATATAGGTCCAGGCGCGGGTGAATTGGGGGGCGCCGTGCTCGCCTCTGGCTCACTTCAAGATATCCTTGACTGCCCAACTTCGATCACTGGCCAGTTTCTATCCGGCACCAGACAGGTGGCCGTGCCGCACGACCGACAGCCGCCAAAAGATGCGCAATGGTTAAAGCTAATGGGGGCAACCGGTAACAACCTGCAAACGCTCGACCTGGCTATCCCAATCGGCCTGTTGACCTGCATCACCGGTGTCTCTGGATCAGGTAAGTCGACGCTTATTAACCAAACCCTGTATCCGGTTGCTGCGACTGCATTGAATGGCGCCACCACGTTGACAGCTGCGCCCTACGGCGAAATTGAAGGTCTGGCGTTTTTAGACAAAGTCGTTGATGTCAGCCAAAGCCCGATTGGTCGAACACCGCGCTCTAACCCAGCAACTTACACCAACATCTTTACCGCGATTCGAGACCTCTTTGCAGGTACAGCTGAAGCAAGGTCCAGAGGCTACAAGTCTGGCCGGTTTAGTTTTAACGTTAAAGGAGGTCGCTGCGAGGCATGCCAGGGCGATGGCTTGATTAAGGTCGAGATGCATTTCTTGGCCGATATTTACGTGCAATGCGACGAATGTGAGGGAAAACGATACAACCGAGAGACTCTCGAGATTCTTTATAAAGGTCGCTCAATAGACGCCGTTCTGCATATGACTGTGGATGAAGCGGTGTCCTTTCTGGGCGCGGTCCCCGTGATCCGACGACGATTGGAGACCTTGCAAGAGGTTGGCCTGGGCTACATCCGTTTAGGTCAAAGTGCGACAACCTTATCTGGCGGTGAAGCTCAGCGCGTTAAACTTGCCAGAGAACTCGCCAAAGTGGATACCGGCCGGACTCTTTACATCCTCGATGAGCCAACGACCGGGCTACATTTTCATGATATCGATCAACTGCTGGGCGTCATCCACAAACTACGGGATCGTGGTAATACCGTGATTGTGATCGAACATAACCTAGATGTTGTCAAAACCGCCGATTGGGTGATTGACCTAGGTCCTGAAGGCGGCGCTGGGGGCGGGCGCATAATCTGTCAAGGCACACCCGAAACCGTAGCAACCCACCCAACCTCGTCAACCGGACAATACTTAAAACCTCTGCTTAAGCAGGCTTTTAACCCTTAGCGGATGTGATATTACGCGCCCGCGTAAACACTTTGGACAGCATCAATCGCTTGCCCTCGGTGAATGGGCGCGTTGCTCTGGGCCAGAACCGCTTCAAGCGCCGAAACGCACAATAAAACATTTTCGGCACGACTAGCATGTCCCATCAGGCCGATGCGCCAGACCTTTCCAGCAAGCGGGCCCAGGCCAGCACCGATTTCTAAATTGTAAGACCCAAGCAAGGCTTTACGAATCAAAGCCTCATCAACACCTGCTGGCACCTCAACCAAGTTGAGTTGTGCGAGACGCTCAGATTCCGGCACAAAAAAACGAAGGCCCATCGCCTCAAGACCCGCTTTAAGGGCTTGATGATTCAGAGTATGACGAGCCCATGCGGCGGCAAGCCCCTCCTCTGTCGCCATCAACAACGCTTCATGTAACCCATAAAGCGCATTCACCGGCGCTGTATGATGATAAGCCCGCTTTGAACCAGGACCCCAATACCCCATCACGAGATTCATATCCAGGAACCAAGAGGAGACCGGCGTTTTACGCGTTTGGGTTAGGCTCGCCGCACGTTCAGACATGGTAAATGGGGAAAGCCCTGGCGCGCAGGACAAGCATTTCTGTGTCCCGCTGTAAACAACATCAGCGCCCCAGCCATCCACGTCAACCTCACAGCCGACCAAAGACGTTACACAATCAACAATCGTCAAGCACCCAGCGGCTTGCGCCAATTCGCATAAAACTTTTGCATCCGATCGCACGCCCGTAGAGGTCTCTGCATGAACAAAGGCGACTATTTTGGTATCTGGATGCGCCTGCAATGCTGAACGCAGTTGCTCAGGATCAATTGCGCGTCCCCAGGGCGTCTCGAGCAAAACCAAATTGCCTCCGAACCGCCGTACATTCTCCGCCATTCGGCCACCAAAAACGCCATTTTGCAGAATCATCACCTTGTCGCCTGGCTCAATCAAATTTACAAAGCTCGCCTCCATTCCCGCGCTACCCGGTGCCGAGAGCGGGATGGTCAAAGCGTTTTGAGTTTGAAAGACTTCCTGCAACATCACTTTAATCTCATCCATTAACCGAATGAACTCGGGATCCAAGTGCCCGATTGTCGGCTTCGCCATCGCCGTCAAAATTCTCGGATGGACATCCGATGGACCCGGCCCCATTAACGTTCTTGGGGTTGGTGAAAACGTTGTAATCATCGCGGTTATCCTTTTTTAAGCTTTTAGCTCAATACTCGTTGAAACGTCTCTTCAAACGCAAAAGGGCCGGATTAACCGGCCCCTTTAGCATTACCTGACTTTTTTCAGGCTTCTTCTACGACATCCAAATCTTCTTCGTCGGGGATTTCCCGATCAACCAACTCCACGTAGGCCATTGGCGCCTTGTCTCCAGCTCTAAAGCCAGCTTTCAAAATCCGAGTGTAGCCGCCAGGACGATCCTGAAAACGTGGACCTAGATCCGTAAAGAGCTTACCGACAACCGCTTTATCGCCTGTTCGAGCAAACGCCAACCGACGATTCGCTACAGAGTCTTGCTTAGCGAGGGTAATCAACGGCTCGGCAAAACGCCGCAACTCTTTGGCTTTCGGCACGGTCGTCTTGATGACTTCGTGCTCCATAAGCGAGCAAGCCATATTCTTGAACATTGCCTTTCGATGAGAGGCGTTCCGGTTGAGTTGCTTTCCACTTTTTCTATGACGCATGGTAGTTCCTAATCTAACTTAGCTCGGCTTGTTCTGACCGATGATTTAACCCAACAAACGATCGTCACCCCGTAAACTCATGGGTGGCCAGTTCTCTAATCGCATTCCCAGTGATAATCCACGCGACGCCAAAACATCTTTTATTTCAGTGAGCGACTTTTTACCCAAATTGGGCGTTTTCAGCAATTCTACTTCTGTTCGACGAATCAGATCACCGATGTAGTAGATATTTTCAGCTTTCAAACAATTCGCTGAACGAACCGTTAACTCAAGATCATCAACTGGACGCAGCAAGATAGGGTCAATTTGCTCCTCAACTTGCTTCTCTTCTGGCGAATCACTGCTTTCTAAGTCAACGAAGACGGCAACTTGCTGCTGTAAAATCGTTGCTGCCCGTCGAATCGCTTCTTCTGGGTCGATCGTGCCGTTGGTTTCAAGATCGATGATGAGCTTGTCCAAATCAGTTCGCTGCTCGACTCGCGCGCTGTCGACCTTATAAGCAACCCGGCGTACAGGGCTGTAGGACGCATCTAATAAAAGACTCCCGATCACCCGACCGGAATCCTCTTCACTAACGGCTGTATCCGCTGGTTGGTAGCCTCGACCCCGACCAACAGTCGCTCTCAGGTTCAGTTTACCGGCGCCATTGAGTGTCGCAATAACATGGTCTGGATTAGCGATCTCGACATCATGATCAAGCTGAAAGTCTCCAGCCGTAACAACACCTGGCCCGGTCTTAGTCAACGACAACTCGGCCGTATCGGCCGTGTTCAACTTAACGGCTACCCCTTTCAAATTCAGCAAAATCTCGATGACATCTTCTTCAACGCCTTCGATTGCACTGTATTCATGCAGGACGCCATCAATCTCAACTTCCGTAATCGCACAACCCGGCATGCTAGACAGCAAGATGCGACGCAGTGCATTACCCAAAGTATGACCAAAACCACGCTCCAAAGGCTCAAGAATGACCTGCGCCTGAGTAGTGCTTACTTGGTCAACCTGGATATGCTTAGGCGTTAAAAATTCTAATGACGAATGAGGCATACCTTATTCTTCCTTAATCTTAAATGAATTCAGTCGCTTACTTAGAGTAGAGCTCAACGATCAAATTTTCGTTGATTTCTGATGGGAGCTCGTCTCGTTCTGGATAGGCCTTCAGGACCCCTTCAAGACGATCTACGTTCACTTCAACCCAATCGACTGAAGAACGCTGAGCTGCTAAGTTCAGTGCGCCTTGAATACGCAACTGGCTTCGTGAACGCTCTCGAACCGTTACCGTATCGCCAGCTTCCACCTGGAAAGATGGGATGTTAACCACTTGCCCATTTACAAGTATTGACTTGTGTGACACGAGCTGTCGAGACTCTGCACGGGTACAGCCAAAGCCCATACGATACACGACATTATCAAGACGTCGCTCTAGAATACGCAGTAAGTTCTCACCTGTTGCGCCCTTCTGGCGATCAGCTTTCTTATAATAGTTACGGAATTGCTTTTCCAGCACGCCGTATATTCGGCGAACCTTTTGCTTTTCTCGTAACTGGATACCGTAATCAGTCGCACGCGATCGACGGTGACCGTGCATTCCTGGCGCGGTCTCCATTCGACACTTCGACTCAATCGGCCGAACGCCACTCTTAAGGAAAAGGTCGGTGCCTTCTCTTCTACACAACTTCAACTTAGGACCGAGATATCTGGCCATTGGCAATCTCCTCTTTTACACCCGACGCTTTTTAGGGGGTCGACATCCGTTATGCGGAATCGGTGTCACATCTGTAATATTGGTAATTCGATAACCCACAGAATTTAGTGCTCTTACTGCGGCCTCACGCCCTGGACCTGGTCCTTTAACAAAAACCTCTAGATTCTGAAGCCCATATTCTAGCGCCGCATTGCCGGCACGTTCGGCGGCGACCTGAGCGGCAAACGGCGTACTCTTTCGAGCGCCTCTAAATCCGGACCCACCGGCTGTTGCCCAAGATAGAGCGCCACCCTGTCGGTCAGTAATTGTCACGATCGTGTTATTAAAAGACGCGTGGATATGCGCTAATCCGTCTGCGATCTGACGCTTACCTTTTTTCCGAGCTACCGGCGCCTGCTGGTTTTGTGTATCAGACATTCTGTCTTCCTACTTTACTAAAACTATTTTTATGGAGTGTTGTACCGCTACTTCCGAACAGGACGCTTAGGACCCTTGCGTGTTCGCGCATTGGTCTTGGTACGCTGCCCTCGTACTGGCAAACTCCGACGATGCCGAATCCCTCGATTACAGCCTAAATCCAAGAGTCGTTTGATGTTCAGCTGAACTTCACGCCTTAAATCACCCTCGACACTCAACTTACCGATTTCACCCCGAAGATCATCAAGCTCACCTTCGGTCAATTCTCCAACCTTGGCATTGCCGCTAATCCCGGTCTTTTCACACAATGCTTTCGCCGTTGTGCGTCCAATTCCGTAGATGTACGTCAACGAAATTTCTGTGTGCTTATCGTCAGGAATATTAATTCCAGCTAAACGAGCCATGCGTTGCTCCTGTCCACCTTAGTCACCGCGGTTATCCTTGGCGTTGTTTATGTTTTGGTTCAGAGCAAATTATTCGCACCGAACCGTTTCGCCGAATCACCCGGCAATTCCGGCACATCTTTTTTACTGAAGCTCTTACTTTCATTGCTCTAACTCCTAGCGCCGTCCAAAGTTTTGAAGATTTGATTTCTTCATCAGCGACTCATACTGATGCGACATTAAATGCGTCTGAACCTGAGCCATAAAGTCCATGATAACCACCACAACAATCAGCAATGCTGTGCCGCCTAACTGAAACGTAATATTAAATTGAATGACTAAAAACTGCGGCAACAAACAGACCGTTGTCATGTACAGAGACCCAAACAAGGTTAGCCGTGTGATAATGGTATCGATGTATCGTGCGGTTTGATCCCCTGGACGGTAGCCTGGAATGAACGCGCCAGAGCGCTTCAAGTTATCGGCTACCTCTTTAGGGTTGAACATAATCGAGGTATACCAAAAACAGAAAAAGATAATCCCGATCGAAAATAGGATGATATTCAAGGGTTGACCAGGCGCGATCCACAGACTCACATCCTGAAGCCACTCCATACCTTCCGACTGGCCAAACCACTGACCGAGTGATGCGGGGAATAACAATAAACTGCTCGCGAAAATTGCCGGTATAACTCCTGCCATATTGACTTTGAGCGGCAGATGAGAGCTTTGCGCCTGATACATTCGCTTGCCTTGCTGCCGTCGAGCATAATTAATCGTGATACGCCTTTGACCGCGCTCAACATATACAACCCCCGCAACGATCGCAATCGCCAGCACAGCAATTCCCAGCAGCGCGATAATTTGGATCTCACCTTGCCGAGCTTGTTCAAAAGACTGGCCAATCGCACCGGGAAAACCTGAAACAATCCCCGCGAAAATGATAATTGATATCCCGTTCCCGATACCTCGCTCCGTTACCTGCTCACCGAGCCACATGATGAACATAGCGCCCGTTACCAAAGTCGCAACGGCCACAAAATGGAACATGAAACTACCTGTATAGGATAATCCCTGAGACTCCAAACCACTGCTCATCGCCATGCCCTGCACCAGCGCCAGAGCTAACGTTCCGTAACGCGTATACTGCGCAATCTTCTTGCGACCGGCCTCGCCTTCTTTGCGCAACTGTTGCAGGGATGGCGTTGTGGCAACCAAAAGCTGCGTGATAATACTAGCTGAGATATACGGCATGATGCCTAAAGCGAAGATGCTCATACGTTCTAGCGCACCACCACCGAACATATTGACCAAATCTAAAATGCCACCTTGATTTTGGTTAAACAGCAAACGAAGGCGGTCAGGGTCGATACCGGGCACCGGAATATGGCTACCAATGCGATAAACAACGATCGCAATGAGCACAAACAGCAGACGGCTGCGTAGTTCTGATAACCCGCCTCCTGACGCCATTGCTTTGCCCTGTGCTAGTGCACTCGTCATTTCTTAATCCTTAACCCGCTCATGTTATGCACGCCTTTGCTGCTTGGTTCACAGCGGCCTGATCTACTATTTTCTTTAATCTTCGATCGACCCGCCAGCTGCTTCTATTGCAGCTCGAGCGCCCTTGGTCACGCCCAAGCCTTGCACCGTAACAGCTCTTTCTATCTTGCCAGACAAGATCACTTTGACCCGTTTGGTATTGCCGTTGATCAGATCAGCTTGCCTCAGAACCTCAAGCGTGACGACATCAGCGTTTGCCGCCGCAACTTCTGACAAAGTAACCTCACCGGTGATCCGACTCTTTTCAGTTGTGAAGCCGAATTTTGGGAGCCGCATTTGCAAGGGCTGTTGTCCGCCTTCAAAGCCTGGACGGACCTTTCCTCCTGAGCGCGACTTCTGACCTTTATGACCGCGACCAGCGGTCTTACCGAGACCGCTACCGATGCCTCGACCAACTCTTTTCTTTGCTTGCCGACTGCCTGGCGCACCCGATATCGAATTTAAACGCATGCCAATTGTCTCCTTACGCCTTGTTTTCTTCTACAGAAACCATGTAGGCCACTTTATTGATCATGCCTCTGACTGACGGTGTATCCTCTACAACCGCGGACTGCCGAATCTTGCGCAGCCCCAAGCCCGCCACACATGCTTTGTGCGACTTGAGTCGTCCATGAACGCTCTTTGTAAGCGTAACTGTGACTGTCTTCTTTTCCATGATGATCTATCCCAGAATCTCTTCTACTGAGAGCCCACGCTTGTCAGCGATAGACTCTGGTGAACGCATATTTTGTAAGCCCTTAAAGGTAGCTCGGATCACGTTCACTGGCGTTGTCGAACCGTAACACTTCGCCAAAACGTTTCGAACACCGGCAACTTCAAGTACTGCCCGCATCGTTTTACCAGCAATAATCCCGGTACCTTCCGAGGCTGGTTTCATAAATATCTTTGACGCGCCATGTCGTGCGTTAACTTCATACTGAAGCGTAGTACCGTCTAGATCGACATCAATCATGTTGCGTCGTGCAGCTTCCATCGCTTTTTGGATTGCCTGAGGCACTTCACGCGCTTTGCCGCGACCGTAACCAACCTTGCCATTACCATCACCCACAACCGTCAACGCTGTGAAGCCGAAGATCCGCCCGCCTTTGACCACCTTGGCGACGCGATTGACCTGCACCAGCTTTTCCTGGATACCTTCTTCGTTCTTATCTCGTTCGTTGTAAGCCATGCCTATTCCTTAATTCGTTCTTATCTTGCCGGCTTAAAACTGCAGACCGGCTTCGCGAGCCGCATCTGCCAAAGCCTTGACTCGACCATGATATTTATACCCAGAGCGGTCAAACGCCACTCTTTCAAATCCAGCAGCCTTCGCCCGCTCTGCAATTAAGGCACCTACCTTTGCGGCACCTTCGATATTGCCAGTCGGGCCATCCCGAAGCGCGCTCTCGAGTGTCGAGGCTGCGACCTTAACGTGCGCCCCATCTTCAGAAATAATCTGAGCATAGGTGTGCCGAGGTGACCGATAAACACAAAGCCTTGGAACCAATAATTCCCGGATTTTTGATCGACTCTTACGTGCTCTTTTTAAACGAGCATCCCGCTTACTTTTCATCTCGATTTGTCTCCTGACAAGACGCTTAATTCGTCTTTGTTGCGATCTGCCTAAGGTTTACTTTTTCTTAGCTTCTTTGCGCTTGACATATTCATTGGCGTAGCGCACCCCTTTACCTTTATAGGGCTCAGGCGGACGGAACGCTCTAATCTCTGCAGAGACCTGACCAACCTTCTGCTTATCAATACCCTTAACGATAATCTGGGTCTGGGTTGGGGTTTCAATTTCGATACCCTCTGGCACCTGAAACACGACCGGATGCGAGAAACCAAGCGTCAAGTTCAGCTTTGCGCCCTGTGCTTGCGCTCTATATCCAACACCCTGGAGCTCCAGCTGCTTTTGATAGCCTTCGCTAACGCCCTGAACCATGTTGCTCACCAGAGACCGAAAGGTCCCTGCGAGCGCTGTTGCCTGCTGAGTTGGCCCTACGGCCTTCAGCAATAACAGATCTTCCTCGCGAGCAATGGTGACTAGGGCGTGGAGCGTCAACTGCAGCGCGCCCTTCGTCCCTTTGACCCTCAGGTCAGGCCCATCGATCGTCACTTCAACGCCGCTAGGCACTGGTACCGGGTTATTTGCTATTCTAGACATGAAAATTAACCTTTAAAGACTGTCTTATCAGAAAACTGAGCAAAGAAGCTCGCCACCAACGCCTGCAGCACGTGCTGCTCGATCCGTCATAACACCCTTATTCGTGGATAAAATCACAACCCCCAGACCTGACTGAATTGTCGGAATCTGCTGCTTGTTTTTATAAATCCGCAGACCAGGACGACTCAGTCGATCAATTTTCTCAATCACTGGCTTGCCATCATGGTATTTCAACGCGATGTTTAAACTCGGCTTGCCTGCATCGTCAACACCGTGGCTGAAATCGGTTATGTAACCCTCTTCTTTGAGGACCCGAGCAATCTCAGTTTTTGTGCCAGAGGCGGGCATTGACACATCGGGATGCTTTGCCGCTTGCGCATTCCGCACGCGCGTCAACATATCGGCTAATGGATCTTGCATTGTCATATTCTGTCTCTCCTGATTACCAGCTTGACTTCACAAGCCCTGGAATATCACCGCGCATCGCAGCTTCACGCAATTTCTGTCGCGCTAAGCCAAAACGGCGATATACCGCGTGAGGACGCCCTGTCAAAACACAACGTCTAACTTGCCGTGTTGGACTGGCGTTCCGAGGCAGCTTTTGGAACTGTACCTGAGCTGCCCAGCGCTCATCATCAGACAGGTTTAAGTCCTTAATCTGAGCTTTTAAGACCGCTCTTTTGGCAGCAAACTTTTGTACTGTCTTCTCGCGCTTCTTCTCGCGATTGATCATTGATTTCTTAGCCATCGTGTCCTCGGTTAATTACTGCTGCATTCTGTTAAACGCGCGGCCTTAGGCTTCGCGCAACGGAAAGTTAAACGCCCTAAGCAGAGCACGGCCTTCGTCATCCGTTGCTGCACTGGTCGTAATACTAATATCCAATCCTCGGATCCGGTCGATCTTGTCGTAGTCGATCTCAGCGAAGACAATCTGCTCAGAGAACCCCATAGAGAAGTTACCGCGACCATCGAAGGCCTTTGGGCTGATCCCTCTAAAATCTCTTTGTCGAGGCAGTGCAATACTGATTAAACGATCTAAGAACTCATACATCATGGCGCGGCGCAAGGTCACCTTACAGCCAATCGGGTAGCCTTCACGAATCTTAAAGCCAGCAATTGACCGTCGCGCATTTGTGATGATCGGCTTCTGTCCTGCAATCGCCTGCATATCAGATACCGCGGCATCCAGTTGCTTACGATCATTCAGCGCTTCGCCCACACCCATGTTCAGCGTGATATGCGTGATCCTTGGAACCTGCATCACATTCGCTAAACCCAGCTCATCTTTGAGCTTAGGCTTGATTTCTTCGTCATATATCTTTTTTAAATCTGTCATAGTCTTAGTCGTCTATCTGCTCACCAGTGGACTTAAATATCCGAACCTGCTTACCATCTTCTAGGGTTTTGAAACCAACCCTATCTGGCTTGCTCGTGGCTCGATTAAAAATAGCAACGTTTGATATCTGAATCGGCGCTTCTTTTTCTATGATGCCACCAGGTTGACCCGCTTGCGGGTTACCTTTGGTGTGGCGCTTAATCATATTCACACCGGAAACATAGAGCTTACGCTCATCCAGAACTCTTGTGATCTCTCCCGTCTTACCTTTATCTTTCCCGGTAAGGACAACGACCAAATCGTTTTTCTTCAACTTTTTCATCAATCCGATCTCTTATAAAACTTCTGGTGCCAGAGAAACAATCCGCATGAACTTCTCGTTCCTCAACTCGCGAGTCACTGGTCCAAAAATTCGAGTCCCAATGGGCTGCTTGTTAGCGTTCAACAAGACCGCAGCATTACCATCAAACCGAATCAATGATCCATCTGAACGTCGAACACCCTTTCTGGTCCGTACCACAACCGCGTCCAACACTTGACCCTTCTTGACACGGCCTCGTGGAATCGCTTCCTTCACCGTGACCTTAATAACGTCACCAATCCCAGCATACCGCCGCTTGGAACCACCCAGCACCTTGATACACATCACCCGGCGAGCGCCGCTGTTATCGGCGATATCTAGATACGATTGCACTTGAATCATGCTTTAAACTCCACTGCGGCAAGCAACCTTGCCGAATCTATGCCGTGTTAAATTTCTACTGCCCGCTTATCAATCGAAGTCAGCATCCAAGTTTTACTTTTCGAAAGAGGCCGCGATTCCTGAATTGTCACAGCATCTCCTGGCAGGCACTGATTTTCTGGATCGTGCGCCATAATTTTTTTCGAGCGTTTGATGTACTTACCGTATATCGGGTGTTTAATCCTGCGCTCCACCAACACCGTGATACTTTTGTCCATCTTATTGCTGACAACCGTACCGCTTACATTTCGTGCTAAATTCTGTTCACCACTCATGACTATCAGTCCTATTTCTTAATACCGCGCCATTTGCCGAGCGCCTAATCACTTTTCGCCTCACTGGCGCCGCTACCCCAACTAACCGCAACTAACCGTCCTTCGACTCACCCATTACCGTCTTAACACGAGCAATGTCTCGACTCACTCGCTTCAAGAGATGGGTCTGCGTCAATTGGCCGATTGACTTTTGCATCCTCAGGCCAAACTGCTCCTTAGCAAGTTCGACTAATACGTCTTGCACTTCCGCAGGCGTCTTCGATCGCAATTCTTTTACATCAATCATCAATCTCTCCCGATTACATAATCACGCGTTTAACAAATGTCGTCGCAAACGGCAGCTTAGCCGCGGCCAGACGAAACGCATCGCGTGCAACTTCCTCGGAAACACCCTCCATTTCGTAGAGCACCTTCCCAGGCTTAATCTGAGCAACCCAATATTCCACGTTACCCTTACCTTTACCCTGTCTTACTTCGAGTGGTTTTTGGGTAATTGGCTTATCTGGAAAAACACGGATCCAAATCTGGCCTCCCCGACGCACTCGACGGGTCATCGCACGCCGCGCGGATTCAATCTGGCGCGCTGTCATCCGACCGCGTCCAACGGCTTTTAGTGCAAACTCTCCAAAGCTGACCGTGCTGCCGCGATGGGCAAGTCCACGATTAGACCCTTTATGCTGTTTCCGAAACTTAGTTCTCTTAGGCTGTAGCATGATCTCTTAACCAAAATTTTGAGCAGTATTGGAGGCGGCCGCAGCTTCTTCGCGAACACCCAGAATTTCACCTTTGAAGATCCAAACCTTGACACCAAGGATGCCGTAGGTCGTCAATGCTTCTGCGGTGGCGTAGTCGATATCAGCACGCAAGGTGTGCAACGGCACGCGTCCTTCACGATAATTCTCAGACCGCGCAATTTCGGCACCGCCAAGACGCCCTGACACTTGGACCTTGATCCCTTCTGCTCCGAGACGCATCGCATTTTGCATCACCCGCTTCATGGCTCGACGAAACTGAACCCGACGTTCTAATTGCTGCGCCACGTTCTGAGCAACCAAATAAGCATCGATTTCAGGCTTTCGGATCTCTTCAATATTGATGTGGACAGGCACCTTCATCATCCGACCTATCTCTTGCCGGAGCGCCTCAACATCTTCACCCTTCTTACCAATCACGATCCCTGGACGCGCGGTATGGATCGTAATTCGAGCGGTTTGCGCGGGTCGATGAATATCGATACGACTCACGGATGCCTGCGCCAGCTTCTTATGAATGAACTCTCGGACCTTGAGATCCGCGTGTAAGTTCTTTGCGTAGGCTGGTCCCTGGGCATACCAAATCGAGGTATGTTGCTTAACAATACCCAGACGCATGCCTGTAGGATGTACTTTTTGACCCATTCCGGTCTCCTAATCTCTACCGATTATGACTTAGCTGTCTGCCACTGCGAGTGTGATATGACAACTTCTTTTAAAGATCCGATCCGCACGACCTTTGGCTCGGGGCTTAATCCGCTTCATGGTTGTACCTTCATCAACAAAAATCTTGGCAACTGATAACTCATCCACGTCCGCGCCTTCATTGTGCTCGGCATTCGCGATTGCAGACTCCAGCAATTTCTTAACCAAATGCGCACCTTTCTTTGTACTAAACGTTAACGTATTCAGCGCTGAACCTACGGCCTGTCCACGAATCTGATCAGCAACCAGACGTGCCTTCTGAGCCGAAATCCGAGCACCTTTTAATCTTGCAGAAACTTCCATCACCTGTTCCTCATTACCCTGGATCTAAACCGCGACCTACCGCCGCTTCGCTTTCTTGTCCGCAGCATGGCCGCGATACGTCCGTGTTAAGGAGAACTCGCCCAGCTTGTGACCAACCATATCTTCCGTAATAAACACCGGTACATGCTGACGACCGTTATGCACCTGAATCGTTAACCCAACAAAATCAGGCGCAATCATCGACCGACGTGACCAGGTCTTAATTGGACGCTTGTCATTTATCTCCAAGGCTTTTTCAACCTTGTCCGCTAAATGCAAATCAATAAATGGACCTTTTCTTAAACTTCTAGGCACGACCTATCTCCTATCGACTTGCGCGACGACGACGAATAATCATCTTATCGGTACGCTTATTCTTTCTGGTTTTGTAACCTTTGGTTGGCATTCCCCATGGACTCACAGGATGTCGACCACCAGAGGTCTTACCTTCACCACCACCGTGTGGATGATCAACTGGGTTCATAACAACGCCTCGAACGGTTGGTCGCACACCGCGCCAACGGGTCGCACCCGCTTTACCAAGCGACCGTAGGTTATGCTCGGAATTACTCACCTCGCCCAACGTTGCTCGACAATCAGATAATGCTCGCCGCATCTCACCAGAGCGCAGCCGAAGCGTGACATAACGACCGTCTTTGGCGACCAACTGCACAGACGTACCCGCACTACGTGCGATTTGGGCGCCTTTGCCTGCTTTTAATTCGACGCAATGAATAACACTACCCATTGGGATATTGCGCATTGGCATACAATTGCCAACCTTAATCGGCGCACCTTCCCCTGATTGAATCTCGTCCCCTGCCGCAACGCCCTTCGGCGCTATGATGTATTTTCGCTCACCATCGGCGTACTTTAATAACGCAATGTTCGCGGTTCGATTTGGATCGTATTCTAAGCGCTCAACAACAGCCTTAATGCCATCTTTAGAATTGCGCTTAAAATCTATAATTCGGTACTTCTGCTTATGACCGCCACCAATGTGACGAGTCGTAATTCGACCTTTATTATTTCGTCCGCCGCTCTTGGGCTTTGCCTGAACCAAAGCTTTAAAGGGATCACCCTTATACAGATCAGGATGGACAACTTTAACGACGAACCGGCGACCGGGCGATGTAGGTTTTGCTTTAACGACTGGCATTATTCTTCTCGCGTATCAATTCTTGAATTTGCTATTTGGCTTCTGCGGTGAAGTCAATCTCTTGACCTTCTACGACCCGCACGTAAGCCTTCTTCCAGCTTGGCTTCTTGCTCTGACCTCTCATGGTCTTTTTGACCTTGCCCTTGACATTGGCGACGGTCACACCAGCAACACTCACACCATAGATCTTCTCAACAGCCGCCTTGATCTGAGGCCGCGTCGCCTCTTTTCGAACTTTGAAGACGAAATGATTGGACTGTTCAGCTACGACAGTCGCTTTCTCTGAGATATGAGCGCCTAAAATAACGTTATAAATTGCATCTGCACTCATCCCAACATCTCCTCAGCCCGTTTCAAGGCGCCTACTGTAAATAGCACCTTTTCGTAGCCCAACAGAATCACAGGATTAACGCCCTGCACGTCGACAACATCAACTTGACGGATGTTTCGAGCACCGAGGTAAAGATTCTCATCAACTTCCTCAACCACTACCAAAACCTGATTTAGATTGAGATCCTTCAAGCGTTGGAGGACTTCTTTGGTTTTTGGCGCCGTGACCGAGAAATCTTCTGTCACAATGAGCCGATCCTGACGTACCAGCTCAGAAAAAATAGACTGCATCGCACCGCGATACATTTTCTTATTCACCTTTACAGAATAGTCGCGAGGCTTAGCAGCAAACGTAACACCACCACCGCGCCATATTGGGCTGCGGATCGTGCCTGCACGAGCGCGACCGGTTCCTTTCTGTCGAAACGGCTTACGGCCGCCTCCACTGACTTCGGACCGTGTCTTTTGCGCAACGGTACCTTGGCGCGCACCAGCCATAAAGGACACAACTACCTGATGCACAAGCGCCTCATTATACTGACGACCAAATAGGGTGTCCGACAACTCAACCGCTTTATCAGTGAGGCCGACGCCCGGTTCTGAAATATTTAAGTTCAAGATTCAGCCTCCGTTTGACTCCGAGATTTTACGGAAGGTTTTACAACAACAGCCCCGCCCTTTGAACCAGGCACTGCGCCCTTGATCAGGAGCAGGTTGTTTTCAATATCGACCTGGACAATTTCAAGTGACTGGGTTGTCACTTGCTCTGCACCCATATGACCGGCCATTTTTTTACCTTTCCATACCCTACCTGGGGTTTGGCACTGACCAATAGAACCCGGCGCGCGATGCGACAATGAGTTACCGTGGGTTGCGTCCTGCATCGTGAAGTTATGACGCTTAATAACCCCCTGAAAACCCTTGCCTTTTGATTGGCCAGTGACATCTACCTTTTGACCAGCTTGAAAATTAGCGACCGTTAACTCAGCGCCCACTTCAAAATCTGCATCTGAGGTGGTGAATTCCGTCAACGTTCGCCCAGCCTCGACCTGCGTTTTCTTAAACAGTCCAGCATGCGGTTGATTTATCCGGGATGCCTTTACCGCGCCATACGTAACTTGGATTGCCTGATAGCCATCACGATCGAGGCTTTTAACCTGAGTCACTCGGTTTGGCGTTGCCTGAACCACTGTTACGGGCACTGATCGTCCATCCTCGGTGAATATCCGCGTCATCCCTTGTTTTGTACCTACAATGCCTATCGTCATTGTCACTCTCCGAATTAGTTGCGCGATCAGGCCAGGTTTATCTGGACTTCAACCCCTGCGGCCAAATCCAATTTTGTTAGGGCATCGACCGTCTTTTCTGTTGGCTCTAGAATGTCCAACATGCGCTTGTGCGTTCTAATCTCGTATTGGTCCCGTGCATCTTTATCGACGTGAGGCGAAATCAAAATTGTGAACTTTTCCTTGCGGGTGGGCAGGGGAATAGGGCCGCGAATTTGGGCACCGGTTCGCTTTGCCGTATTGACAATCTCTTGAGTCGACACATCGATGAGCCGATGATCAAACGCCTTGAGTCGAATCCTGATTCTTTGATTTTGCATGACGCGCCTATCTTTCGTTTCAGTGCACCTTTCGTGCACCACTGTCGGTTAACTCTTGCCGCTCGTGAGCTAACCAGCCAAATTCAAATGCAAGCAAGCCCTCCTCTTTAAAGGAAGGCACACTGCCGTGTCGTTGCTCTTGCGAGCGTCCCGTGATCCCCTATCGGAATCCTGATCATCCCGTCGGCTTTTAAACTCGACTTCGTCCCTAATGCTGCCATCGCTTTCGCGTTTTTGATTGGCTTTTTAAACCAAGGCTTAGCAGGGAGGCGAATACTACCCGCCTTCCTGCCGAATTACTAGCCTTTAGTCTTTAATTTTTGTTACGACGCCGGCGCCAACCGTTCGGCCGCCTTCGCGAATCGCAAATCGCTGACCTTCTTCCATCGCGATCGGAGCTATTAGCTCAACATCCATCAAAACGTTGTCACCC
>Ga0233426_10000539_pt1 | contig 39799 bp, 34 predicted proteins | sample SI_118_April2016_6_FD_179875 | JGI IMG/M metagenome (GOLD analysis project Ga0233426, IMG submission 179875) | Seawater microbial communities from Saanich Inlet, British Columbia, Canada - SI_118_April2016_10_MG | ecosystem: Environmental > Aquatic > Marine > Inlet | place: Canada: British... | reverse complement strand
CGGTATATCAAATTGTATGCAAGGCGCATTAGGACAGTTTCCAGATCCCGTCAAAAATGCACTAAATATACCTGAGCAAAGAGGCATTTTATTTGGTATGTCATTTGGTTACGCTGATGAAAGTGCGCCAGTAAATAAAACACGAACTGATCGTGAAGATATTACCAATGCTGTTAGTTTTTTTAAATAACGCGCCATAGGTAAAATTAAGCCATGAAAATTGAGCATAAACATGTACGCATTAATGATGTAAACATTCATTATGTTGCTGCTGGACCTAACCCAAGAATACCCCATAGAGGGTCAACCTTTATATTTCTGCATGGTTTTCCAGAGTATTGGGCAACATGGCAGAATCAATTAGCTTATTTTTCCAAAGAAAATTATGTTATTGCGCCTGATTTACCCGGATATAACTTAAGCGATAAACCACAAGACATTTCATTTTATCAAATATCTAATTTAATCGAATTTATCGCTAAATTTATCAAAACAGTTAGCCCTACTCAAAAAGTTAACTTGGTTGCACATGATTGGGGTGGTGCTATAGCTTGGCCTTTAACTGCGTTTCATCCACAGCTCATCGAAAAATTGATCATAATCAATGCTGCACATCCGAGCACTTTTACCCGAGAAATGATTAAAAACCCAGTTCAACGAGCTAAAAGCGCATATATACATGATCTAATCAGTATTGATGCGGAAACTCTATTATCACAACAAAACTATCAATATCTCAGTGAAAAAATGATGGTGAGTGACAATGAAAATGTTTTCACCAAACATATTAAAGAAAGGTACCGACAAGTTTGGAAACAGCCTGATGCTGTAAAAGGTATGTTGCAGTATTATCGCGCTATGCCTCAACTGGCAACCAAAACTTCTGACGATCGAAATCAGAATATTGAGTCAGAAGGACCCGTTAAAAATACTTCACAAATGAAAATACCTAACATTCGAATTAATGTACCCACACTCATATTATGGGGTGAAAAAGATCAGGCGTTTGTAAAAGAAAATCTCAATGGTATTGAAGAATATATAGCGGATTGTTCAATAAAACGATTCCCGGATGCCAGTCATTGGCTTACACATGAAAAGTCACCTGAAATTAATGAGGCAATTACAGATTTTATTAATATCTGATAAAAATAAACGATGAAAATAACAAATTAATAATCAATTTAATGACGTAAATCCCTTAAAAAAATAATAAATATAAGGTTCCACCAATGTCAGTGATTAATAGCCAGGTCTTTGAAGTAAATAAATTAAAATTACAAAGTACGCGGATGTCAATAACCCCCATCAACAACAATCTTGTTGAAGGTGAAGTTATCCTTAAAGTCGATAAATTTGCCCTAACAGCAAATAACATCAGTTATGGTATTGCTGGAGATAGCTTAGGTTACTGGCGTTTTTTTCCTGTTCAAGACGAACAATGGGGACGGTTACCTGTAATGGGTTTTGCTGATGTTATTTTTTCAAATTGTGAGGGCGTAGAGGTCGGGGAACGTGTATGGGGTTTTATGCCAATGGCAACACATTTTAAAATTTCGGCAGGAAAAGTTAGCCCTACTAATTTTTCTGATGTGAGTTCATATCGTGCTGATTTATCTCCCTTCTATGCATCTTTTGAACGTGTAAATAAAAATCCTTTTTATCAATCAAAAAATGAAGACTTTGAAATACTGGTTAGAGGGTTGTATACAACTGCATGGCTTATCGATGATTTTATGTTTGATAATCAATATTTCGATGCGAAACAATACATTATTACCAGTGCTTCAAGTAAAACCAGTATCGCCCTTGCATTTGCGATTCAAGAAAGAGGTGAGCGCCCTGCCATTGGTATTACCTCTAAAGTAAATCAAGCTTTTGTTGAATCACTACAATGCTATGAACAAGTGATTAGTTATGATGACATAGAAAGCCTTGATCCTAATATACCTTCAATGATTGTTGATATGGCGGGAAGCCAAACCGTACTATCATTAATTCATCATCATTTTAGCGAACAGTTACGATATTCTTGTCGAGTAGGTTTAACTCATCACGATGATATTGTCACAGAAGAAAGGCTTCCTGGAGCAAAACCCGTATTTTTCTTTGCACCAAACCAATTAAAGAAACGCACTGTAGAATTCGGAACCGCTGAAACAATGAAAAAAATGGGTATCTCTTTACTTAGTTACATCGAGTTTTGCCGTTCAAGAATGACGATAGAACATACATTAGATAAAAACAAAATTGACGCTATTTATCAAAATGTTTTATCAGGAAAAGCTGACGCTTCAATTGGTCTCATTATTTCATTATAAATAAGTTCACAATACAAAATAACGTAATCAAGATTGTTGTTTATCTTGAACAGCTAAATAATCTAATACACTGGAGTTAAAATGGAAGGTCCTGAATTAGTTACATTTGTAAATACACAAGTTGTTCCTATCTGCATTTTTTTAATAATGATGGGTATGGGTCTATCACTTACTCCCAATGATTTTAAACGTGTACTGAAATACCCTAAAGCTGTTTCAGTTGGCTTACTAAATCAATTACTCTTTTTGCCACTTATTGGTTTTACATTAGCCACTATTATGCCATTAGAGCCAGAATATGCCGTTGGCGTTATGCTATTGGTGCTTTGTCCTGGTGGAACTACATCAAATATGTTCTCTCACTTAGCTAAAGGTGATGTAGCACTTTCTGTAACCATGACAGCTGTCGCCAGTCTTATTACTGTTTTTACAATTCCTGTAGTATTAAATTTTTCTTTAAAACATTTTATGGGTGAAGGAAGCGAATTTCAGTTACCTATGATTGCTACAATGATAAGTTTAATGAAGTTAACTATTGTTCCTATTGCGATAGGCATGCTGATAAAGCGTTTAGCTCCCGATTTTGCCAACAGTTCACAAGCAAATGTATCTAGATTTGGTATATTGTTCCTTACATTGTTGATAATATTTTTAACCTATATCCAGCAAGAAATTGTAGTTGATGCTTTCATAGCAGCGGGTCCTATTTCTTTGATATTAAATATTTCAACGATGGCATTAGGGTATTATTCCAGTAAGTGGTTTAAATTAAGTCCCGCTCAAACTTCGTCGGTTACCATTGAAGTAGGCCTTCAAAATAGTACATTATCGATGTTTATGGCATTAACACTTCTCGCCAATTATAAAATGTCATTCACGCCTGCAATTTATACGTTGGTTATGTTATTTACCGCAGGTATTTTAGTTCGGTTTTTACGTTCAAAATATCACTTAAAACCTCAAAATCTTTCAAATGATTTAGATGATTCAACGGCGACTACCGAGACTAAAACTAATTAAACTCTCAAACATAAAAGTGGCTTTAATAACGGTTAAAACCATTTATATAAAATTCAATAAGAATAAAAGGTAAAATATTGTCATGATCACAATTCACCATTTAAATAAATCACGATCGAAACGCGTTATTTGGTTACTAGAAGAACTAGGAATGCCCTATGATATCGTTGAACACCAACGCGACCCAATAACCAATTTAGCGCCTAAAAGTTTACAACTCATTCACCCATTAGCCAAAGCGCCTGTTATTGTTGATGGAGACGTTACCTTGTGTGAATCAGGTGCGGTAATGGAATATATTCTTAATCAAGCACCATCAAATACACTAAGACCTGATACTGACAGTAGTGAATATTATCATTATCTAGAATGGTTGCACTTTGCTGAAGGCTCGTTGAGTTTACCCATAATATCAACCTTATTAATGTCAATGGAAACGCGTGATGGCACAAAGCCCCTTGACGGTTACATCGCTAAAGAACTGCATCTCGATTTGTCATATATAGAAAATACTTTAAGCGTAAGACGTTATTTTTCTGGTGATTCTTTTAGTGCTGCTGATATTATGATGTCTGTGATACTCGAAATGGCAGAAAATCTCGGGTTACTAACAAACAAACCAAAAATCAAAGAATATCTGGCTACGATGAAAGAGCGACAAGCTTATCAAAAAGCGGCAAAATTTGGCTAGAAACCAGAATTATTAAATTAGACAACTATAGGAAAAAATCATGGAATTAATCGATTTTGAATTGAATGAGCAAATTGCAACAATCACCTTAAAAAATGGCAAGGTCAATGCTATTTCACATCAAGTAATAACAGAAATAAACAGTGCTTTAGACCAAGCTGAAGCTGCCAGTGCTGCTGTGATATTAACAAGTCAACCAGGTATATTTTCAGCGGGTTATGATTTAAAAACAATGAAAGAAAGCTCAGATTCTGCTGTAGCATTAGTCACTGCAGGTTCTACATTAACGCGTCGTATGTTGTCATTTCCTTTTCCAATTATTGGCGCATGTACGGGCCATGCTATTGCTAAAGGTGCTTTTTTACTACTAAGTTGTGATTACCGCATAGGTTCCGCAGGCCCATTTAAACTTGGACTTAATGAAGTTGCTATAGGTATGACTATGCACCAAGCAGGACTTGAATTAGCCAGAAATCGTGTGCCAATTAATTACTTAACGCGTTCTGTGATCAACGCTGAATTATTCGACCCAGAAACAGCGGTATTAGCGGGTTTTCTTGACACAGTAGTTGAACCTGAAAAATTAATGGATACAGCTAAAGCTGCAGCAACTCAGCTATTAACGCTTAATATGACTGCACATCACGGTACAAAATTAAGAGAAAGAAAAGAAATTTTAAGCGCATTAGATGATGCTATAAAAGTAGATTCCACGATGACTTTAAGCTTATAGGAATAAAACCATGTCTCACAAAAGTATTACCTTAGTTATTGAGAATAATATAGCGCATATCCAATTGAACCGTCCGAAAGAGTTCAACACGATGGATGTTGATTTTTGGCAGAATTTTCCAAAAATAATCGATGAAATCAATAATGAATCAACGGCGCGTGTCATTGTTATATCTTCAACAGGGAAACATTTTTGTGCAGGCATGGATCTCGCTGTATTTACCCAAGCTAATCAAAGTGAAAAAATTGAATTAGGTAGAAAAAACGAAAAATTACGCCGAACAGTTTTAAAACTTCAAGCATGTTTTAATGCACTTGAAAAAGTACGTATGCCTGTACTAATGGCTATTCAGGGTGGCTGTATTGGTGGCGCGATAGATATGATAAGCGCTGCTGATTGTCGTTACTGCACAGAAGATGCTTTTTTCAGCATTGAAGAAATCAACCTTGGAATGACAGCTGATTTAGGCACACTTCAACGTTTACCTTCTTTAATATCCATTGGTTTAGTGAAAGAGCTCGCTTATACCGGTAGAAGAATGCCCGCTGTTGAAGCTAAAACTGCTGGATTGGTTAATAACGTATATGCTGATCACCAAAGTATGATGACAGGTGTAATGTCTATTGCCAATGAAATCGCCGCTCGTTCACCATTAGCTGTTCTAGGTTGTAAGGAAATGATCAATTATTCTCGTGACCATTCAATGAGTGATAGTTTAGATTATATGGCGGTATGGCAAAGCGGTATGTTTCAACCACAAACAGACATGATGGAAACATTTACCGCTAAAGCAGAGAAACGTAAACCGAATTTTGATGATTTAAGCAAGATAGATAATTCAAGTATCTTATAAATAGATTTACCTTAACTTTAGGCCAACTATTCCTAGCAATTATAGACACTTAGGTTTTTAAATTATGATAAAAAAACTCTCTCTATTCATCCTTTTTTTAGTTTCATGTATTTACTTTAGTAGTGCATGGTACTTTTCGACCCAAATATTGATGTTACCTATTACAGAATGTAAGGTTGAGCGTTTTGTTTTTTGTGGTGAACCTAATGAACAAGGCCTTGCTTTTGAAGATGTGACATTCAAAACCAGCGACGGATTAACATTACCCGCTTGGTATATGCCAGCGAGTGATAACAAAACCAATAAAGCCGTTTTACTTGTGCACGGCAGAACAGCCGACCGAACTGAAGGTATGCGTTATGCTAAAGCGATTGTTGCTGCAGGTTTCAATGTATTAGCAATAGATATGCGTCATCCTCGTCAGCATCCAGATATTATTTCTACAATGAGTTATCACGAGAAAAAAGATGTTATCGCTGCTTTAGATTATTTAACTGATGAAAAAAACATAACGTCGATAGGAGTAATGGGATTCTCCATGGGAGCGGCTACAAGTATCATTGTTATGGCAAAAGATCCTCGCATCAAAGCGGGTATATTTAGTGGAAGTTACGCAAATTCAATGGATGTATTAGCCGAACAAGCACAAGTGCTCTATGGCTTACCTCGTTATCCATTAATGCCGATGGTGGCGAAATTCTTTGCATGGCGCGGCGACTTAGACGTCGATGAAATCAACCCTGATAAATATATTGCTCAGATATCTCCAAGACCTGTATACATCATGCATGGTACGGCAGATAAAACGGTAGATTTCAAACATGGACAACGTTTGTTTGAAGTCGCTAAAGAACCTAAGCAATTCTGGGAAGCTGAAAATGGTGAACATACTCGATTATGGCAACTTGACAATGAGAAAGCTGATACGAGCGTGACCGAATTTTTTGGTCGTTACCTTTAACATAACCTACTTCAATAAGGCTTTAATATAATAGGTCTTATTGAAAACTACATACTTTACGCACAACAACTAACCTTTTAAAGCACTAAAAGGTTAGTGTCAAAAATTACCATTAACTATTAGGCACTTAAATACTTACATGTCAAAACCTGTTATTAATTTCGTTCATGCAAATGGCTTTCCTGCGGGAAGTTACCGTACTTTTCTCTCGTTATTTTCAAACGATTATTCCACCATTGCACTCGAGCAATATGGCCATGATCAGAATTATCCTATTCATAATAATTGGCAATTTTTAGTTCAAGAACTTGTGAATTACGTCAAAAAACAAGATCAAAAAGTAATATGCGTCGGTCATTCTTTCGGTGGTGTTATTTCTTTTATGGCCGCATGCCAGCACCCTGAACTATTTCGTGGTGTCGTGATGTTAGATCCTCCAGTATTTTCGGGCCCATTAGCTTGGTTTGCGAATATAGCTAAAAAAACACCATTGATTGATAAGGTTTCCCCCGCAGGAAGAGCAAAGAATAGGCAAAAAAATTGGCCCTCAGAGACAAAATTATTTAACAATTTTGCTAATAAAAAATTATTTCAACATTTTGATCCTCGTTGCATACAAGATTATGTAGACAGCGCAGTAATGTTGAAAAATAAAAGATATGAGTTAATGTTTTCACCTGATGTTGAAGCAGATATTTTTAGGAATATGCCTTGTAACCTAAAAACATATAAAAATAAGCTTAAAGTTCCTTCGGCATTAATTTATGGAGAAAAAACAGACGTATTGCCAGTAAAGTATTTTAACCGATTTGCTAAAATGAATGATATACCACTTACTATGATAGATAACGGTGGACATATGTTTCCGTTCGAACAACCAGATAAAACCGCTGATATAATAACTGAGATAATAAAAGATTGGTAAGCGAGTTTTTAAAGCTAGGTTGCTATAATGTCCTAGACTAGAAGAAGAAGCAGCGTTGGAAACGATTGGAAATGCAAACAAATAAACAATTAGAAAATATGTTCAAGACCAGCTGGATTTTTTTTAAAACTCGGTCGCTTGTGGCCGAGATTTTTATTATTCCTCCCGTCCCTAATTATACCTATTTCGCAGTTGCTTCCATCACCCTTTTCGAATCTGTCCCGGCGTCTTATTAAAATGCTTTTTCATCGCTTTACTAAAAGCTGCTTCTGATGCATAACCCGTGCGCTCAGCAATGCATAACATTGAATCATTACTATGTTGCAAACTATTCTTTGCCTTTTGCATACGTGTATTCGTTAAATAATATTTTGGCGTAGCACCCAACATGGCAACAAACTTCTCCGTGAATGATGTGCGGTTAAGCCCAGCGACTTTACACAGGGAATCCACCGTCCATTTTTCATCCGTCTCCGTGTGAATTAAATTTAACGCCAAACCTATCTTAGGATCAGATAATGCAGCCATGTATCCATTAGGCTCTTTCATCTGCCCCATATGCTCTCTTAAAAGTTGAACGGTTAACATCTCTGTCAATCGATCGACCATAAGCGTCGAACCCGGAGACAAGGTCTCGGATTCTTTTTCTAATATATTCACAAAACTTTTTATCCCTTCGGCGTCACTGTCGTTGTGCGTGCTGGTGTGAATAAAACATGGAAGATCTTTGAGAAATGGATAGTTCATGGATATGTCGTACGACATAATACCGCATAATAACTTTGTTTCTTTATTGGTGGTGTTTTCAGCCCTTTCCTGAACAACAGGCTCACCGCCCGTTGCAAGGGCTTCAATGTTTCCTGTTTTCACTAATAACAGCTCGCTATTAGGCCCCACCTTTGCGACATCCTGCAAAGATAGATCCCGCCCTGCGGGACTATCGCAAACCCAATGATTGCCCCCTGTTGGCAAGGCTACAATATCCCCCTCCTCCAGTAGCAACAATTCCTCGTTGCCTCTCTCTTGAAAATAGCACTGCCCTTTTAGCACAACATAAAACAAGCCCTGGGGGCGATATTGAATCTGCATATTCCAGCAGCCCACTCCCCTGAAGAAGTAGGTATTAACCGATAGCTGCAAAGTTTTTAATAGGTCTGTCAAATGATCCATAAAATATATCATAAACAGAACCTCACATTCTGACTATATTTAATTTCAGATATTGTAAAAATGACAACACAAACTGTAAATTGAACATTTTTATACGCTGTAATCAGAGCAATAATCGAACAGTAAGAAACTATGATGAGAATATGAAGTGACTGACATTAAACTATATGGCTATTTAACAAGCCCTATACTCGGTCAATTTTTGAAAAAACATGGTAATTTTATGAACCATGTTGTCTCATACAAACGAGTAAAAATATCTTAATTCATTTGAATAATAAAAGGTTTAAACTTATGAAAGATTTTTTAAAGGTTTTGTCCAGAAAGGCATCAATCAAGTGCAGATTGACAATAACTTGTTTATTTATAGTGTACCTTGGCATGTCCAAGGTACACGCACAAGAGCATACCGGTTACAGAACAGGCTTTAATACAGTGTCGTTGGGTCACAGTTTTTTAAAACCGGGAGCTGAGCAGCTTAATATTCTTGCGCCAGAATACAACTATCTTTTACACAAGCAATATAGAGCTACTGGTTATGGTGGTGAAAATGGCGCTCCTGGCGCCATTTGGGAGCAAGCACCCAAGTGTGAAGATCCGGATTCTTTGGATCCTGATGAATGTTCTGGTCCAAAAAAACGGATAATAGATGAAGATGTCGAACTGCTCGTGCTCACCGCCTATTTTGAAGAAGATAGTAACGAACCAGGCGAGGTAATACCTAAGGATAGCTTTATTGCCGATTACGTGAAATGGGTTAAGTTCGCGCTGTTAAATAATCCAAATACCTTGGATACAGTTGCTATCCTAGTGCCTTGGGCTCACTACGCTATGAATAACGGTACAACTGAGAATAGCCTAGAAGATTACGCTAAAATTAATTATCGAGTTAATCATTACATAGAGCACAAAATTATTTCAAAGCTTCGCGCTGTCGAAGCATTTCAAGACTTGGAGTTCCTTCATATTGCAGGAGGAAATGCAGCTATTGCCCTTTTACATGAATATGAAAATGGTGATCTGATTGATGATGTTGACGGCGCTATATGCCCTGAAATCCTTGGTCCTGATGTTTGTGAAAAAGATGACTACATAATGTATGACCAGAGGGGTCACGCGGGCAACATATTTGAAGATCTTCTCGGTCTTGTTTGGCAAAAAACGATTTACCCAAACACGGACATCGAAAACACGCCTCCTCCTTCAACCATAACGGAATGGACTTATGACCTTCGCAGTCTCGCACACAAGGTTTGGGAGAGAACGAATTTTTCAAAACGTCTTAACGATCAGCCTATCGGGCAGACAGAACCTCAATTTATACTTATAGACGGTGTTATTTCCGAAAATGACGCAATTGTAGGCAATCAATATGCTGATGCTAATTCCACACTCGCCAATAACGCGCTAGATGTTAATTTTGACCCGTTGACCTTCGCTAAAGTTGACGGCCCTGCATGGCTAGTCGTTGAGGATGATGGTAAACTTTCTGGTATTCCAGATTCTAATAACCTAGGTTTAAACACTTTTATCGTCAGTGTCTCAGATGCTTTTGAGACGGTTGACGGGACACTTCAAATTAACGTCAACGCTGAATCCAACAACATTCCTCCAGTGTTCCTGGAGGAGACAATCGAGGGAACTGTTGCGCCGACAGGTACTGAATACCTTATTAGTCTGGCGGGTTCTGCATCAGACATGGATGATGATACTCTCACTTATTCATTCGTTACCAACGGAATTCATGATTGCAGTGATTCATCATCATGGCTGCAGCCGCACTCTGACCCACAAACTGATGAGTTTAGTGGTACCCCTGGAGTCAGCGAAATTGGGACGACTAAGTGCTCAATCAAAGTCGAAGATGGCCAAGGTGGAAGCGATACAGCAATACTTGAAATTTCCGTTGATTAATTAGAGTAATCACATGAAAATCACCATAAGGCAGCCATGCGTTATGGTGATTTTTTATATATTAAAAAAGAGTTTTGAATCTGTCGCATCAACGTGTGTCAACCAAAATTATAAAAATATATATTGACACTCCCGATATGTCAAAGTATTACCTATCTCTTCGTGCTGATTTAAAATTATAAAGACACCCATCGTAATAAACCCGAAACTTATTTTTTTGGTGTTGCTCGGCATCATTGCTGTTAATTCGTTTCAGCAAACCTGACCCCGCAGTTTTTTTTGATATTTAGCAGGTCGTCGCAATTTACTCCTAGCACTCTGCGACTCAATTTAAATCCGGCGCGGCGTCCGCATGTAAATTGACCTACAAAATATTAAAAATAATTAGCGGACATACATACGAAGGTAAGTCAAAAGATAAGAGCATTGCCTTTGCCGACAACCAGCAACACTTTGATGGCGATCTCGTTAATTGTTTCGATAGGTCTGACAAGATATCCATAACATATAAACTAAATAGAACCTCGCATTATGACTATATAATTCCAGATATTGTAAAAATCACAAAAAAAACTGTATATTGAACATTTCTCTGCGCTGTAATCAGAGCGATAATCGATGAAGTACTAGACTCTAATGAGAATATAAAGTGACTAACATTAAATTATATGGCTATTCAACAAGTCCCTACGTTCGCAAAGTGGGCTGCTGCCTTTACTACAAAGACCTGCCCTTTGAATTTATTCCCGTCAACCCTATCGACTCCAAAGAAATAGGCTTCACCAGGCAGACCCAGGTTCCCGTTTTGCAGATCGGCGATGAGTGGCGAACCGACTCTACCCCGCTTGCGATATGGTTAGACGAATTATTTCCTGAAAAGCCCTTGTTCGGTAACACTGAGCAGGAAAGGCAAAGTATTTTAGCGCTGGATTCATGGGTAACCGATAGTCTTATTCTGGCTGGCTTCCGCTCCGTATATGAAGGCGAGATGAACGCGAAGTTTCGACATCGCGCATGGAGGCTCGCCGCGATTGTCAGCAGCCAGACGCCCGTGTCAGATGAGATCCGTAACGCCTGGCCCGACCTGTTGAAAATGTTACCTTTCATTAAACATATGATGTGCAAGTTAGACAGCTCAGAATCCTTAGCTGAAATGCAAGCCCGTGTTCCTTTGCAGTTGATTGAGAATTTGCAAGGAGGGCCTTTCTTCGGTGGCCGTGAAAATCCATCACTGGTCGATTTCGCAATATTTCCACAAGTGGTATTTAGCTACATGGTGGGTATAGATCAACATTTAGGGCTTACGCTCGAACCGTCTTTGAACAACTGGCTCAATAACATGAAACCGCTTTTGCCTAAGAATCCCTTGCTGGTGCCTGACTTTATGATTATGAATGAGTTGCCTTAAACAGTATGGCTCAAATCGTGATTGATATTTCACGAAAAAAAAACATGTCAACGTTTGCAAGTATCGAACGGGCAAAAATATTGGCCCTCAGAGACACAATTATTTAACAATTTTGCGAATAAAAAATTATTTTAAAACTTTGATCCTCGATGCTTGCAAGATTACGCAGACAGCGCAGTAATGTTAAAAAATAAAAGATTTGAGCTAGGCTATGTTCCCGCTAAGTGTTGTTGAGCTTTGAATAGATTGTTTTTGTTAGGATTTTCATTCGTATCTAAAAATCGAAACCAACCTAAGTAATTTTCTAATACTTAGCCGCCACACCATGAAATCTATCCATCCAAGCCTTTAAACGGCTGTGGTATGCATTAACATTCTGAATGTGGAATACCTTTTCAATCACCTGTACACCACCAGCTACATCTAGCCGTTTGTGAATTAAATCATTGCCTTGTGAAACTTGATATAAGATCTAAATCCATCAGCGCACAAGACGCTATCTTTTAATATTTTACCTTGTAGTTCTTTATTGAGTTGCTCTGTAGAAACTGAGAACAGAATCGCTTCATACGTATGTTTCCCTCTATCCCGTACTGTTAATACTGGCACCCAATCTTCTTTAGAGCGTCCTCGTTTTTTTGCTTTCATTCCTCTTTATCTTGGATTTCGTTCAAGTGTGCGATTTCCTTTTTCTGAGCGTACAAATAAGGTCTCATCGGCTTCAACGATACCTTCAAGTAAAGTCGCCTTCATAGTTGCAGGCAGTTTAAGAAACCGGTGTCGCCATCTAAACGATGTTTTTAAGTTAATATCACAATCGATTGCTGACGCTCTTAACACCTTGCCATTGATCATACATTGTAAGTAATCTAGCCACTTTTCTTTATGCTGCAACCGAGCCAAGGGCTTTTTAGTCAGGGCATTGAACGTTTTCGTACAATTTTTACAACGATACCTTTGCATGGATCCTACTTTACCGTGCCGATTGATCAAACCACTGTGACAATGAGGACACTCTGGTTCATCAATCATACGCTGCTCAAGTTCGGCAATTATTTGCTGAATTAAGTTATCACCTTTTAAAAACTTCTCTAAATCCTTAGTTTGCTTATCTGTTAGGTGTTCTAACGCTACTAATAGTTTTTTAAATTGTGCTGGTATCAAAACAAAACACTCGGTTACTGATGTTATACACAGTATAGCAACAATTTAAGTGAACATAGCCTTGAGCTAATGTTTTCACCTGATGTTGAAGCAGATATTTTTAGGCATATTCCTTGTAATTTAAAAACGTATAAAAATAAACTTAAAGTGCCTTCTGCATTAGTTTATGGAGAAAAAACAGACGTATTGCCAGTAAAATATTTTAATCGATTTGCTAAAAAGAATGATATACCACTTACTATGATAGACAACGGTGGGCATATGTTTCCCCTTGAACAACCAGATAAAACCGCTGATATAATAACTGAGATAATAAAAGATTGGTAAGAAGATCGAATGAAGATGAGTTGCTATAAACGTCTGTTTTAGCGTCCATATTTTTCAATAAGTGAAAACTTTACTTTTGTCTTTTAACGTTAATCGCTCGGGTTATCCGATACAAACCGTAATAATACTTCAGCTAACTTTTCACCTTGATCTTCCTGTAAAAAGTGTCCTCCATTAACGATAGTTGTATGTTTCTGACCTTTTGTACCAGGAATGAGCTTTTGGAATATTTTATCACCGCCTGATGTAATAGGATCTTTATCACTAAAAACCGTTAAAAAGGGTTTTTGCCACTGACACAAGACTTGCCATGCTGCCATATTATTTTTTGATTCAGGATCATCAGTAGTCGTTGGTACTAATAGAGGAAATTGTCTAGCGCCCTCTTTGTATTTCTCTTCAGGATACGGTGCATTATACGCGGCAATAACCTCAGGGGATAAATCAGATGTAGCACCACCATTTATAATGGCACCTGCTGGAAATATCGGTACTTCTTGCGAAAAATTTTGCCACTGTTTAAATGATTCTGATGGTGAATGTTTACCTGTAGATAGTCCCGTATTAGCGGCTAAAATTCTAGAAAAACGGTCACTTTGCTCTGTAGCTAAACGTAAACCGATTAACCCCCCCCAATCTTGACAAAATAGCGTAATATCGTTTAATTCAAGCTGGTTAAGTACAGAATGCATCCAGTCGACATGTCGTTGATAAGTATAATCAGAACGTTTTGAAGGTTTGTCAGAACGGCCAAAGCCTATTAAATCAGGCGCTATCACTCTATAACCAGCGTTAACCAAAATAGGGATCATTTTACGGTATAAATAACTCCATGATGGCTCTCCATGCATTAATAATAATGGACTGGCGTCTTTAGGCCCTTCATCCAAATAATGCACACGTAGCTCTCCACCTTCATCGTCATCAACCGTGAGGTAATTGGGTGTGAATGAATAGTCTGGCAGATTTTCAAAACGGCTGTCATCAGTACGTAAGAATTGCATTATTTAGTCCTTTGTTATTATTGTTATATTTTAAGCTATTTAGCTTATTTCCTTTATTGCTCGCCCGATACCATCAACTGTTAAAGGGAACATTCTGTCGCCAATTAACCGCTTAATAACATTAATTGAATGATGATATTCCCAATGTGTTTCTGGCTGTGGGTTTAGCCATGCGACCTTATTAAAATGTCCAAGCATTCGGTGCATATAATCGATACCTGGTTTTTCATTCCAGTGCTCAACACTGCCACCGGCTGCGGTTATTTCATAAGGTCCCATGGTGGCATCACCCACAAAAATAACTTTATAATCAGCCCCAAAGGTTCTAATTATTTCTTCTAAATCAACGGTATTAGTGCGTCGACGACTATTGTCTTTCCATAGTTTTTCGTAGACACAGTTATGAAAATAGAAGAATTCAAGGTGTTTAAATTCGGTATGTGCGGCAGAAAACAACTCTTCACAAGTGTGAATATATTCATCCATTGAACCGCCAATATCAAAAAACATTAATACTTTTACAGCATTATGACGCTCAGGTTCCATATGCACATCAAGTAAACCACCGTTTTTAGCGGTAGAACTTATCGTCGTATTAATATCTAGCTTTTCACTCGCGCCGGTACGTGCAAACTTTCTGAGTTTTTTAAGGGCTAATTTGATATTTCGCGTACCGAGCTCTCTGTCTTGATCGAAATTTCTAAACTCTCGTTTATCCCATACTTTTACGGCACTATTATTACGGTTTTTGTCTTGCCCTACTCTGATACCTTCTGGATTGTAGCCGTATGCACCAAATGGAGATGTTCCACCTGTGCCAACCCATTTGTTACCACCTGCATGACGTTTTTCTTGTTCTTCAAGACGTTCTTTCAAGGTTTTCATCAGTTGGTCTAAACCACCTAATGCCTCTAATTTGTCTTTTTCTTCTTGGCTTAAATGTTTTTCAAATTCTTTTCTTAACCAATCTTCGGGTAATATTTTATCGAAGATGTCTATTGCTTGAATGCCTTCAAAATACTCAGCAAAAGCACTGTCGAATTTATCGTAATGTATTTCATCTTTTACCATAACGATTTTCGCTAGGTGATAAAATTCTTCTACATTCGCAAAAACAACGTCTTTTTTTAACAGCGCAATAAGATCTAATAACTCGCGTAAACTGCAAGGTACTTTGTGTTTTCTCAGGGTTACAAATAAATCTATAAACACATTACTTACCTGTTTCTACGACTGATAAAGGCTAGTTTTTCGAGTAAAGAAACATCTTGTTCATTTTTCAATAGTGCACCAAACAAAGGTATAATGTCAGATTTTTTATTGATTAATACGTCTTGAGAAACATCGTCTGCAACCAGTAATTTCAACCAATCAATTAACTCAGATGTTGATGGCTTTTTCTTAATACCTTGTAGATCTCTTAGATCAAAAAACACTTCTAATGTTTTCGCTAATAAGTCTTTTTTCACATCAGGATGATGAACATCAATGATTTGTTCCATTTCTACTTTTGTTGGAAACTTGATGTAATGAAAGAAACAACGTCTTAAAAAAGCGTCCGGAAGCTCTTTTTCATTGTTTGAAGTAATAATGATGATCGGTCTTTGTTTTGCTTTAATGACTTGTTGCGTTTCATAAACAAAGAACTCCATCTTATCAAGTTCTTGTAATAAATCGTTCGGAAACTCAATATCAGCTTTGTCTATTTCATCAATCAATAAAATTGGGCGTTGTTCTTCTTCAAACGCCTGCCAAAGCTTTCCTTTAACAATATAATTTGAAATATCATGAACACGTTCATCACCTAATTGACTATCACGCAATCTCGACACGGCATCATATTCATATAAACCCTGTTGTGCTTTCGTTGTTGATTTAATGTGCCATTGATATAACTTACAGTTAAGTGACTTCGCTAACTCTTCAGCAAGCTGTGTTTTACCTGTTCCTGGTTCGCCTTTTATCAATAGTGGCTTTTCAAGGGTAATTGCCGCATTAACCGCTAAGCGAAGTTCGTCTGACGCAATATAACTCTCTGTACTCTTAAACATGTTGTTACCTATAAAGATGATGTCATGACAGTTGACATCATTAAAATTAATGTATGATTTATGATTTATTTGGACCGGGAAAAAAGATATTTGTTGTTTGTTGATAGTCTTTATATTCAGGTCGTTTTTGCACCGAATAATACTCAGAAGGGACAGCACCTGTATAATAAACTAACGTGGTATACATCATTCTAGAAGCAAGTAAGACACCTATACCAAGTAATGCCCATATTATAATCGACTCTTGTTGATACAAAAATAGCCATGACGGAACAGCCGCTATGACTAAGCCATTCCATACCATCCATTCAGCAAAATAATTGGGATGACGACTGTATTTCCATAAACCGACATTACACACCTTATTCTTTTCGCCAAGCTTTTTCATTTTACGCAGAAACGCTAATTTTTGCATGTCAGCGATGCTTTCCATGACAAAAGCACCTAACCAAATAATAATGCCAACAATTTCAAATATAGATATCGACGCATTAGGATTCATTGCAATAACAAAAGCTGGCATGGCTAAAAAGGACGCGTTAGCAAAACCTTGTAATATCGCTTCTACTTGCATCGCTAAGGCTGTATTGGTTTTTCCACTTTTTTGCCAACGACGTTTCTGATATTCATAACGTGGAAATTCAGTTTCTAAATGCCCTATTCTCCACATTTTCAAAGCACCTAGCCCCATGCGGCTACCTGCAAAAATGTACGCAATACTCACTAAAGCGACACGTATACTATCACCTTCACCATAAATCCAAGTAAGCACTCCGATGAGAGTTACCCCCCAAGGCCAGCCAATATCTACATAAGACATTCGCCCAGTACGCCAAGCAGGTAAACAGACAACCAACGCAAATAATATCAATTGTAAAAGACCATTGGTCCAGCTAATTGTGGCTAGGCTATCGGTGAATAATAATAATATCCAACCAGCTATGAACAAAAACAATGGTGAAAAATACTTCATCTTTTTACCCTAATATGATGACTTTAGTTTGTGAAAATGAATGACTATGCAACGTTAATCGCTACAGGCGTACCATTAAACGCAGCATTACCTGTTAATGTATCGACTCGATTCGCATCAGTTAAATCATTAATACTTACACCCGGTTGTTGAGCGGCAACTGACATCTTAGTGCCCTTTTGATTATGCCCCCAACCTTGAGGCATGCTCACAACACCTTTTTGAATGTCTTCAGTAATGACCACTTCGATCTCAACTTCACCCACCATTGAAATGAGTTTTACAAGCTGACCTTTCGTGATACCCAAAGTTTGTGCATCTTCAGGATGAACTTCTAATGTGCAAGGATTTTTACCTTTCACTAAGCGTTCTGAATTTTGTGTCCATGTATTATGGCTTTTCACCAGTCGACGACCGATAAGATCAAACGGATAGTTTTCATGACGCGCAGGATGGGTTATTACAGCATTTAGACGCGGTAAATCGTCTGCGTAAAGTTGAGGAAACAAATCGACTCTACCTGTTGCAGTTTTTATTCGTTCTTCAATACACGGCATTAATGGACCAATATCGATACCATGTGGATTATCAATAAGTTTTTGTAAACTCATACCGTCTTTGCCGTATGGACCACTTTTTAATTCCATATCAAGTATCATTTCTGGTGTATACGGATTAATAGGACTATCAGTGATTCTGGCTGATAGTTCATTTAATATCTGATAATCACTAAGCTGCTCGTCTTCTTTTTCAAACAAGGGTGCTGAATATTTGACGGTATTTCTTACCGAGAAACTATTAAAGAAAATATCAAAATGTGAGTTTTCAACGCCGGTTGTGCCCGGTAAAATAATATTTGCATACTTGGTGGTTTCATTTAAATAAATATCTACTGAAACCATATAATCCAAGCCTTCAAAGGCTTCAGCGAGTTTATGACCACTGGGTGATGAAAGCACAGGATTACCGGCAACAGTGATTAAACTTCTTATTTGACCTTCACCCGGTGTTTGAATTTCTTCAGCTAACGTTGCTACAGGGAATTCACCATTAAAAAACGGCAATTTTCGCACACGTGTTTCATGCTGTCCAAATGAGGTTTTATGACCCCGTTTATGATTTCTTAATAAATCAAAAGCGGGTTGTGGAAACATCGCACCACCCTCACGGTCAAAATTACCCGTTATAATGTTTAGCACATTCGTTAGCCACAGACATAAACCACCAAACGTTTGGGTTGACGCACCCATTCGGCTATAACATACAGCTGAATCAGCAGCGACCATATCAGCTGCTAGCTTTCTAATATCACTCGCCGCTATACCCACATGTTCAGCAACTGATTCCGGAGAGTAATCTTTGGCAATATTCTCTATGTCATCAAGACCATCAACCATATTTTCAAGGTGGCGTAAGTTAACGCTGTTGGTTGCAAAAACACAGTGGATCATGGCGAACAACAACAATGCATCTTTTTCAGGGCGAATAAATAAATGTTGATCTGCTATTTTTGCCGTACGTGTACGGCGTGGATCAACGACAACTATTTTACCACCACGTTTTTGAATTGCTTTCATTCGACCAATAACGTTTGGTGCTGTCATCATACTCCCGTTTGATACAACAGGATTACCTCCGATAATCAACATAAAATCAGTACGATCAATATCAGGAACCGGAATCAACATACCTGCACCAAACATAAAGTTTGAAGCGACATGATGTGGCATTTGATCAGCCGAAGCAGAACTAAAACGATTTATTGTTCCTAAGGATTTCATGAAAGGCTTCAAAAACATGGCATTGCCTAAGTTGTGTGCATTAGGGTTACCTAAATAAACCGCTAATGCATTTCTGCCAAATTCATTTTGTGTGCCTTTAAGCTTTTCAGCAATTTCAGTGAATGCGTCATCCCATGAAATATCTTCCCAGCCTGCGGCTGTTCGCCTAATAGGCGTTTTTAAGCGATCTTTATCGGTATAAAAGTCTTGTAACGCGGTCGCTTTAGGGCAGTTATACCCTTTACTAAAGGGATCGTTTTGATCCCCTTTAATCGACAGTATTTCTTTGTCTTGATATTTAATTTCCAAGCCGCACATGGCTTCACAAATATTACAATTTCTATAATGTGTTTGAACTTCGCTCATGTTTATTCCCTAGCTTATTTAATGAAAACCATTTTATTATTTTAAAACTTATCTTCTAACCATTTTTTTGTGAGTCCGATATTGACCATGCTCTTTAGTTTGAAAAGTGCCATCCAGTCACCATCTTGAGGTACTGCTTCTCCACAACGAGGATCTGAACGCTGAAGTGCTCCAGTCATTTTGTGATCAATAGGAATAGGATCACAGCCACGTCCTGATTCACAAATAAAGTCCCATTTTTCTCGAGCAGGTACATGACAAGTAAAGCAGTTACCATCGAAACGATTGACTACATCGACAAAACCACGCTTTGCTATCTTTGAACCTTCTTCATTTACTTCAAGTTCAAAAAACTCCCAATCACCTGTCGCAGGAAAAGTACCCGACTCTCGCTTTACCATAACTTCGGTTGGCACGAGTTGTACAACAGAACCTGCAGGGTATACAGCACCTTCAGGTGCGTTGGCAACCGCTAAAGTTCCTTCTATATCGCCTAAAAGATTGTCCACATAAAAGTGGCGAACGGGTGTCATGTCTCTGATACAGCTGAAGCTTTCTTCATCAATATTGACAACTGTTGCTGCAGATTTAGCATCAACAGTTTCTTGATCACCTATCTGTGTTGTTTCTGCATTCACCGATAAAGAGGTGAAACCAATAAACAATACTGTGGAAATTATTTTAGTTATGGTTTTTTGATACATATTCATCTCGAATTTATTTTTAGATTAATTAAATTTACAATATAAATTAATGTACTAGCTTCATAGATATTAAAGCTTAACAATCAACTTACCTTTGTTTTGTCCGGTAAAAAACAGATTCAAACCTGTCATCGCTGATTCAAGTCCATCTAGCACATGAGCACGATGCTTAATCTTTCCTTGCATAACATAAGGGGTTAATTTCGCTAAAAGCGCAGGCACTTCGCCAAAATGATCTGGCATAGTAAAACCCTGTATAGTTAAACGTTTTTTAATAATGGGGATCCAATTAGGCGCAAGATCAGGTGTTTCTTTAGGATAATCAGCAATTAATCCACACACAGCAATACGCCCATGAGCATTCATTCGTTCAAAGACATGATGCTGAATTGGCCCACCCGTATTTTCAAAATAAACGTCTATACCTTTAGGTGTTAATTCGGCTAACTTAGTGGCTAAATCATCTGTTTTATAATTAACGGCGCCATCAAAACCCAGTTCGTTAATAATCCAATCTGCTTTTTCATCACTACCGACAATACCAATAACCGTTAATCCATCAGCTTTTGCCAGTTGACCTACAATAGAGCCAACAGAACCTGCAGCACCAGATACAACAATAGTTTCGCCTTCTTTCGGTTTTCCGATACTGTATAAACCTTGTGTAGCCGTTAACCCCGGTAAAGCAAATACCGATAAAATGGCTTCCGCAGGTAAAGGTGCCGTCACTTTATTTAAACCGACACCGTCACTTAAAAAGTATTCTTGCCACCCCATTAAGCCCATTACACGCTCACCGACTTTAAAATCATCATGGTTACTTTCAACAATTTCACCGATACCAGAGCTTCGCATAACATCGCCAAGGGCAACCGGAGGAATATAACTTTCAGTGTCAGGACTCATCCAACCAAACATCGCAGGATCTAATGACATATGTGATTGTTTAACTAAAAATTGTCCTTCGCCAACCTCAGGCATTTCTTTTTGAACAACTTCAAATAAATCAGGACCTATTGGGCCTGCTGAAGGACGAGCGATTAAATTTATTGCGGTATACGATGTCATCATTTTATCTCTACTTATTGTCTTTAATTTTGCTGCAGTATGATTAATAGGGTGCTCAAATAAAGGCCTAAGCCAACAATTGATTAATGTTTTTTATACGGCTAGTATCCTGATTTTCATATAAATCCTTAAAGGATTCGGCTAATTTTTCGCTCTCATCCATGACTATTTTCCAGTACGACATACGCTGCTCTCTGTCCATAGAAATAAAGTCATTTCTGTCTGGTACTTTACCATGAGGCAATGAGGCAATGAATTTTTCTGAAGGACACAGCAAAACAGTATTGTCGTAATGTTGCAGTCTAACTTTTCTGGTCAAACTTTTATCAAACCACCCTGCTTTTAATGTTGAACTAAAATGAGGATATAGCGTAAGACCTGAATTTTTAATTTCAAAATCAAAATGATAATCAACAATCCCACCATCTCTATACATACCTTTAGGGCTGTCTTCTATATTACTGATACCTTTCATAACCATTGGAATAGACCCCGAAGCTAGTAAAGCATTTCGAATATTAACTTTTGAAAAAGGGATATGTGTGGTTGATATTTTGTCAGGATCATTAAGGGTTAAATCGCTATTGCTAGACTGAAAAATAAACCGCTCATATTGACTATTTAATCTTGGCCGATTAATACGATTGTTAAGATAACTTTTTGCAAGCCCCATTCCTTGAATTAATTTATTTTCAGAACGTACAAAACCATTACATTTAGCTACAATAATATGGGCTTTAAAATAAGGATTATCTACAATTTCTTGCTCGCCAAATTCTCCAAAGATAGCGTCCATCATTTCTAAAGCTTTTCTGCTAACTTCTTCAGGTTTTGCTTTATTTGTGTATGTTGTTTCATGATAATTTTTAGCAAGACGCTCTATTGCTTTCACAGGATCTTTTTGAGCAAAACATGCATTTCTAAAGGCTCCAACACTTGAACCTATGAGGTTTAATGATTGCTGTTTATCTTTAAAAAACTCACCAAATATATATTTATCTAATCCATACAGTGCAAACCATTTAGGTCCACCACTCGCACCTAAGAAAGAGGTAAATAAGTCAGGTGAGAATCCTTTTTCTTTAATCGTCTTTAAGGCAGAGTCGCCTGCATAAATTTCTAACATATTATCGAGTATTCACTTTATTTGAGAACAATATAAATATCATTATATTGGATAAATCTATCGTAGACCTAACGAATAAATTAAACAAATGAATACTACTTATGGTTTATTATTCTTTATAGGAATACTGTCAACGATAACACTGCCAATGAATAGTATGAATTTTATCGTTTAATGAAGCACTTACTAAAATTAAAGCATGTGGGGCAAGAAAGTGAGGAATAATTTCGATAATAGAATTAACGGCTACTTCTCAATGCTAATGATATGAAAAAAGGGAACATAACTAAATTAATTGTTATGTTCCCCAAAGAGAGATTTATACGTTTTTATTTGGATTGATCAGATATTTCTCACCCGTCTTTTTTGCATTGTATTGCAAAACAATTTCTGGCGTCATTGCTTGTTCAAAACTTAATTCTTCTGTGAATGAACACGCAAACGTAGTTGTGATCTCATCGGCAACGCGTTTTTGTAGTTGACCGACTTGTTCAGGCTTCAATTTACTCAAAAACCTCATTAATAACCAGCCCCCTATGCCCCATGTCATACCATAGGCACGATTCAAAGTACTTGGTGAAAAGTCCAAGCCACCGTATATGTAAACTTGTTTATTGGCTTCTGAACCATAAGTATTAAAACCAACAGCGTCTTTACTTCCTGATTGTTCCATCGCGGTAAGTATATCGCTAACGATTTCACCACCACCTATGGCATCAAATGCCAATGTAGCGCCAGTTTCATCAATAGCTTTATAAAGATCAGCTTTGAACGTTTCACTTGAAGAATTACAAATATATTTGGCACCAATTTTTTGAAGAATGTCTACTTGTTGTTGACTCCTCACAATATTGACCAACGAAACACCTTCTGCAATACAAATCTTATTTAGCATTTGTCCTAAGCTAGAAGCAGCAGCGGTATGCACTAAAGCGGTATGTCCTTCCATGCGCATAGTTTCAACCATGCCGAGCGCAGTTAATGGATTTACAAATGATGTAGCTGCATTAATAGGTGTTGTGCCATCATTGTGAACTAAACAAGATTGCGCTGGAACACAACAATGCTGCGCGTAAACACCGCCTGTTAAGATGGCAACTGTTTTACCCATTAACGCTTGTGCTGCTTTACTATCACCTGCGGCTATAACTACGCCAGCGCCTTCATTACCAATGGGTAATATTTGACCTAACCTTGATTGAATTCGGGGTAAAATACTCTTATGCACTGGTGCACTATAAGTAGACTTGTCTGCACTTAGTGTAGCTTCAGCTAAATTAGCTGGGCCAAACATAGGCCACATATCCGATGGATTAATTGGAGCTGCTTCGATTCGAACAATCACTTCATGTGATTTAGGTTGAGCTACTTCAACATCTTTCAATGATATTTCAAGTTTTCCATCTGTAGAAATATGAGTAAATAATTGTTTTGAGGTTGTCATTGTAGAATATTCTCCATCTGTTTTTTATTTATGCGTTGATATCTAATATCCGCATTTATATTAATTCTGTGCCGTTTTACGCTGATCAAAACTAAATCTTCCAGTACCTAAGCCAGTTATCATTAATAACCCCGCCATAATGCCCATATTTTTGAAAAAGTTTTGTAATTCGTGACTACGTGCAATACCTTCTTCCATTACCCAGAAGTTATGCATAAAAAGACTAATAACCAAGGTTAAAGCTGCCAATATGAATGCCGATTGTTTCCCTTTAAAACCTACTATAATTGCAGCTCCCGCCACCAATTGAATTATAATAGTTACCACTAATAATACTGACACCATAGGGACATTATGCTGTTCCATATAAGCACTCGTACCAGAGAAGTTATTCAGTTTACTTACCGCTGGCATAATGAAATATCCCCCCATAAGAAAACGTCCCAATAATAGACAACTACTTTCAATCATATTCAATTTATAAACCCTTGATTTGCTTTTTTAATAGGAAGAAAATTTAGATAAATGAATTACTTCAATAGACACACTAAAGTAATTCATTAACATTTCTATTAGTTTTGATAGCCAGTAATATTTATCGTAGTTCTTTACGTAATATTTTCCCAACATTTGATTTAGGTAAGTCGTCCATAAATACTATTTCTTTTGGACACTTGTATTTTGTTAAATGAATGTGGCAATGATCTTTAATTGCTTGTTCAGTTAATTTTTCATTTTTACTGACTAAAAACACTTTAACTTTTTCACCTGTTACTTCACAAGGTGCAGCAACTGCCGCCGCTTCTAAAATATCATCATGCATCACCAAAATTTCTTCGATTTCATTTGGATAAACATTAAAACCTGAAACGATGATCATATCTTTTTTACGGTCAACGATATGGAAGAAGCCATTTTCATCAACAGTAACGATGTCACCTGTGGCTAACCAACCATCTTGTAATACTTCATCCGTTGCATCTTGTCGATTGAAATAACCTTTCATGACTTGAGGGCCTTTTACCCACATTTCTCCTGGTTCGCCAAAAGGAACTTCTTCACCAGCATCATCAAGTAATCTAACTTCTGTTGATGCCGCAGGAAGTCCAATAGAGCCATTGTAAGCAGACTGATTATAAGGGCTCAAAGTAACTGTCGGTGAACACTCTGTTAGGCCATAACCTTCTAATAAATGACTTCCTGTTACTTTTACCCAATGTTCTGCAACAGGACGTTGCGTCGCCATGCCGCCTGCAAAAGACATTTTTAATTTACTGAAGTCTAAATCTGCAAAACCAGCAGTGTGAAGAAGTGAATTAAATAAGGTGTTAACTCCTGTGATGGCACTGAATTGATATTTGCTCAATTCTTTAACAAAACCAACCATATCACGAGGATTTGTAATCAATAGATTTGTACCACCGTGTGGTATAAAGCTTAAGCAGTTAGCGCTCAACGCAAAGATATGGTAAAGCGGTAAAGCAGTAACTAAAAACTCAGTACCCTTTTCATAAACCGTTGCCGTCATCGCCTTTGCTTGCTCAACATTGGCGATCATATTTCGGTGAGTTAACATTACGCCCTTTGATGGGCCCGTTGTTCCACCAGTATATTGTAGGAAGGCTAAATCGCTATTATGAATATCGACTGGTAAGAATGTTAGGCTCTGACCTTTTTTCATTGCATCATTAAACTTAATAGCACCTGGTAAATCAAAAGTGGGAACCAGTTTTTTAACGTGTCTTAATACAAAGTTAACTATGGCTCCTTTAACAGGTTTCAGCCTGTCACCAACACCTGTAGTGATAACATGCTTTACAGATGTATTTTTAATCACCTTATCTAATACATGAGCATAGTTTTCGATGATTAAAATAGCTTTTGTTTGTGAATCATTCAGTTGATGTTCTAATTCACGGGAAGTATAAAGTGGGTTAACATTAACTACCGTTAATCCGGCCATTAACGCACCAAATACAGCGATTGGATACTGTAAGGTATTAGGTAACATTATTGCGAACTTATCGCCTTTTTTAAGCCCTAAATCTTGTTGTAAATACGCAGCAAACGATTCTGCTTGTTCGGCCAATTCACCGTAGGTAATACTCGCATCCATATTGATAAATGCGATATTTTTTTCAAATTCCTTAGTATAAATGTGAAACATCTCTATGATAGATGAGTAATAGTCAGCATCTATTTCATGTGGCACGCCAGGCGGATAACTCTTTTCAAGCCAAATTTTTTCCATTATTCCAATCTCCCCAAACACTTATTGAATAAGTGGCATTATTATTATAGTTATGCCACGGTATACATTTAACGTTTAACTAAAAATCAATCGACGATTATAGCACTTCAAATAAACCAGCAGCGCCTTGACCACCACCGATACACATACTAATAACGACATATTTAACGCCCCTGCGCTTACCTTCGATTAATGCGTGCATGACCATACGCGCACCACTCATGCCATATGGATGTCCTATTGAAATTGCTCCACCATTAACGTTTAAGCGATCTTCTGGTATGTTTAACTTATCAGCACAGTATAAAACCTGTACAGCAAATGCTTCATTAATTTCCCACAAGCCAATATCGTCCATGGTTAAGTTATTTCGCGCTAATAATTTTGGAATAGCAAAGATAGGACCGATACCCATTTCATCAGGCTCACAACCAGCGACAACCATACCTCGATATGCACCTAATGGTGTTAACCCACGTTGCTCTGCCAATTCACGTTCCATAACAACAACAGCTGCTGCACCATCAGATAATTGCGAGGCATTGCCGCCTGTAATTGAGCCATTATCCTTAACCGCTTTTAAACCTGAAAGTCCTTCCAAGTTTGTGGAAGGACGATTTCCTTCATCTTTCGTCAAGGTAACTTCTTCTTTACTAATATCTTTTGTTACTTTGTCCATTACTAGTTTTGTACAGGTAACTGGCACAATTTCATCATCAAACTTTCCAGCTGCTTGGGCCGCAGCTGTACGTTGTTGAGATTTTAATGCGTAAGCATCTTGCTCTTCACGTGAAATTTCATAACGATTAGCAACGACTTCAGCAGTATCAAGCATAGGCATATATATCGCAGGACGATAAGCTTTTACACTTGGGTCTACCGCTCTACTCATATTCATTTTTTCATTTTGTACCAAACTGATTGAATCACAACCACCAGCAACGACCACTTGAGCGCCATCACAAACAATATGATTAGCTGCACTAGCAATAGCCATTAAGCCAGATGAACACTGACGATCAATCGTCATACCAGGAACGCTTACAGGAAGTTCTGCTGCCATAGCAACTTGACGACCAAAGTTCATCCCTTGATTACCTTGAGTTAATGCTGCACCAAAAATACAATCTTCGATTTCATTTGGATCAATGCCAGCTCTTTCTACTGCGGCGTTAACAGCGACAGCTGCCAAAGTAGGTGCTGATAAATCATTAAATGCACCACGGTATGCTTTACCAATTGGGGTACGTGCGGCAGATACTATTACGGCTTCTCTCATGAGTTTTCCTGTTATTGATTTTGTTGGTTTTGTTAAAATGTTAGGTGTTAGACATTAATATGGGTGACTTAACACTCTCTATTTTTGTGTCTTCATAAAAGCCATCGCTTTCATAACAAATTTTTCACCTTGTTTAGCGCCTGACGCTAAAGCAGCTTGTGAGTCTTGATTTGTTAGATCATTCCAACTTTCTCGGACTTTTTCAGGACTCTGTGCATTTTGTGGAATAAAACAACCTTCAGTTTCAAACATACTTGCACTTGAATAACCACCAGCACCCGCACATAAAATGAAGCGGTTAGGAGCTTCATCATCACATAGCGTTAACATGCCTGCAGTTACCGCTTCTGGTGCGAAAGCTCTAACAATTTCTTCTGGCATTAAATCTTCTGTCATACGTGTACCTGCTGTCGGTGCTAAAGCATTCACACGGATATCATTTTTAGCGCCTTCTATAACTAACGTATTCATCAAACCTAAAACTGCCATTTTAGCGGCACCATAATTTGATTGACCAAAGTTACCGTACATTCCACTTGAAGAAGTCGTCATAACAATACGGCCGTAGTTTTGTTCACGCATAATATCCCAAACAGCTTTAGTACAATTGACTGAACCCATGACATGAACATCCATCACAAGTTTGAAATCATCTAACGTCATTTTTGTAAAAGATTTATCGCGTAAAATACCTGCATTATTAATAAGGATGTCGACGCGTCCCCATTTCTCCATGGTTTGCTTAACCATGTCTTGCACTTCGTCAAAATTTGCTACATTGGCACCGTGACTTATTGCTTCACCACCATTTTCTTCAATTAAACGAACAACGTCTTGAGATGCCTGCGAAGATGCACCGCTTCCATCACGAGCGCCACCTAAATCATTAACGACAACTTTAGCACCACGCGCTGCTAAAGCTAAGGCATGAGAGCGACCTAAACCATTACCTGCGCCAGTTACTATAGCGACTTTTCCTTCAAAACTGATTGTCATGATATTTCCTTAAAATTCTTTTAATTTGTATATTAATAAATTTATTTACTTAACCATTTGTACTGAAATCCACTCGGCCACTAAAGCGGGCGTGTCACATCCTTCAATCTCTACAGTTACTTCTGTGCATAATCGAAATTGACCTGGCTTTTTTTCTTCAATAGAAAGTGTTTTAGCATGCGCACGTATACGGCTATTAACCTTAACAGGCTGTAGGAATCTGACTTTATCAAAACCTGCATTTAAGCCCATGTAAAAGCCATCGATAATGACACTAAAATTTTCAGCGAAGTGTGACAACATAGATAAAGATAAAAAACCATGGGCGATAGTAGAACCAAAAGGCGTTTGTTTGGCTTTTTCTTCGTCAACATGAATGAACTGATGATCGAACGTACAGTCGGCAAATTGATTAATTTGATTTTGTGTTACTTGATGCCAAGGTGTTGGTTCTGCTTTAAAACCAACATAATTTTCAATTGCATCTCTTTTTATTGTTGTTGTCATATTCTGCTTCCATACTGTTGTTATTATTTTTGTGATTGATTAAATAGATTAAAACCATTCAACCTGCATATCGTAGGTACTGCTGTCTGTATTCAATAATAATTTTGACCATATTGAGATTTCTGGTAATTCAAAACGATAGAAGTACTGCAAGGCCTGAAGTTTACCTTTGTAAAAGTTCACATCTTCTTGATGAGGTTTTTTTTCTAAGGCATTTGTAATGACAATACCTTGTTTTAACCATAACCAAGCAATAATAACGTGACCAAATAACTCTAAGTATTTGACAGAATTCGCCAATGCTAAATCAATATTTTTGGTAGACATATCTTTTAAAACTGCTTGTGTCGTTTTCTCTAAGATATTTACAGCATCAGTTAATTGCAGGGTAAACTCGCTTAAACTTTCGTGTTGCTTTGCTTGTTCAATCGTCTTATATATTTCGGCCACGGTTGCAGTATATCCCTGCATTTTATTCATCGGTACTTTACGCGTCATCAAGTCTAATGATTGGATGCCCGTAGTTCCTTCATGTATAGGGTTTAAGCGATTATCACGATAAAACATCTCAACCGGATGCTCATTAATATAACCATGGCCACCAAGCACCTGAATCGCGAGGGAATTAGCTTTAGGGCCATATTCAGAAGGCCAAGTTTTGATAATAGGCGTTAAGAAATCTAATAATATGTGAGCATGTTGACGTTGATCTTGTGTTTCAGCCGTTTGTGAATCATCACTTAATTGCGTGCCATAAAAGACTAATGCTAGCGCTCCTTCTGCATAGGCCTTTTGAGCGAGTAACATACGTTTAACATCAGCATGCTCTATAATATTCACCATAGGTGACATAGGATCTTTACATGATGGCAAACGACCTTGAGGACGATTTTTGGCATAATCAACAGAATATTGATATCCGGCAACAGCTAATACGGCACCACTTGTGCCAACCATAATGCGTGCTTCATTCATCATGTGGAACATATACTTCAGACCGCAGTTTTCTTCACCAACTAAGTACCCTACTGATCCATCTTTTTCACCAAAACTAAGAGCAGTTGACGTTTGAGCACGACCACCCATTTTATGAAATAATCCTGATAACGCGACTTCATTTTCTTCACCAAGAGAACCATCATCATTAACTAAAAATTTAGGAACAACAAAAAGAGAAATACCTTTCACACCCTTTGGTGCGCCTTGTAATCGAGCTAAAACCAAGTGAACAATGTTTTCGCTTAAATTATGATCTCCTCCAGATATATATATTTTATTACCACTGATGCGATAATTTCCATCATCCGTCTTAACTGCTTTAGTGATTAAATCACCTAAGCCAGAACCACTGCCAGGTTCTGTCATGGCCATAGTGCCCATGAAACGACCTTCTCGCATAGGTTTAACCCATTTTTCAATGAGTGCTTCACTTGCATGTGCTTCAAGCAAATTAGCATTGGCTGTGGTTAACATGTTGTAACCTATACCTACACCACCCGCTACCGAAAGGTATGTTCCAGCTGCACTTGCTATAATTGGCGGAAGTTGCATACCTCCAAGTTCATAATCTGCAGTAGCAGAACCAATACCTGATTCATTAACCGCATCAATTGCTGGTTTTAGTTCAGGGATCAAATGTACTTTTTTACCATCAAATGTTGGCTGATGGGTATCGAGCTTTTGACGAATAGGAAGAAAATGCTTTGTCGCAATAGCTTTAGCCGTATTAATGACTTCATTAAAAGTGTGACGGTCATGATCTTGATAACGTTCTCTTTTAAGTAATGATTCACTATCAAAAAGCTCAAAAAGCATAAATGTTAAATCACGTTCATTCATTAAAGTTGCAGGCATAAGATTCTCTTTTTATTCGTTTTGTTTATTCATTTTTTAGCCTACCTGATATGGTCAAGTTAGGCTTAATGGTATTATTACTGCGCTGATACTCCGCCATCTATAGCGATACATTGCCCTGACATATAAGTATTTTCCGGTGACAACATCATTAGCATCATCGCGACTATTTCTTTTGGCTCACCTAAACGTTTCATGGGTGCACCTCTACTCATTTTTTCTCGCATACCTTCATCAGCCATATCCGTCACCATGTTTGTTAAGGTAAAAAATGGGCAAATAGCATTGATGCGAATATTGTGACGGCCATATTCTACAGCGCCTGTTTTCGTTAAACCTATAACGGCATGTTTAGCCATTGAATAAGCAGCCACCCTTGCAGCCCCATTAAGACCTGCCATAGAACTAACGTTTAATATTGCGCCGCCCTCTTGCTTTAACATCTGTTCAATTTGGTGACTCATACCAAATTGAACACCTTTAACATTAATTGCAAATTGGCTGTCCATGAGCGCTTCATCAATTTCATGAAACGCTGTAAAACCATGTGCTACACCAGCATTATTTACGCCAATATCAACACGACCAAAGTTTTCAATTGCGGCATCTACCATAGCTTTACAATCTGTATTTTTAGAAACGTCACATTTCAATGCAATGATCTCTACGCCAGTAGCAGCAATATCACCAGCGACTTTATGAACACCTGCTTCATTAATATCACTGATCACTAATTTTGCGCCACGCTTAGCTAACTCTTCTGCTAATAACTTACCAAAACCTTGCGCTGCGCCAGTAATTACCGCAACTTTTCCTGTAAAATCTAATAGTGGATCCATGGTTATTTCCTTATCTTATTCAATCAGAGTAATGAGTTATTTGATTTTCTAATGGTCTTTATTAACTTTGTTTTTTAATAATGCTCATTGCCATTTGGGCTAATGGTTCAACAAAAGCTCCCACTTTATTAGCGTTTGCATTAGAAGCATTTCCTTGTGAAGATCGTTTCGCAACACCTTGTACAATTGCGGCTAATCTAAAAAAGCTAAAGGCGAGATAAAAAGTCCAATTTTCAATTTTTTCAATTCCCATGCGCTGACAATAACTCGCGACATATTCGGCTTCTGTTGGAATACCTAAAGACTGTCGGTCTACACCTTGTAAACCATCGATACTCCCCATACCTTGAGGCATACGTAGTTGCATACACTGATAAGCTAAGTCGGCAAAAGGATGACCTAAAGTAGACAATTCCCAATCAAGAATGGCAATAATTTTTGGTGAGTCCTTGGCAAACATCATGTTGTCTAATCGAAAATCTCCGTGTACCAAACAAACACGACCATCATCAGCTGGGAGATGAGTTTCTAGCCAGTGATTAAGTTCATCCATTGCATCAATTTTTTGCAATTCAGTTAATCGATATTGTTTAGTCCAACGACCCAATTGGCGTTCAAAATAGTTACCCGGCTTACCGTAGTCACTTAACCCACATGTTTTAATATCAATACTATGCAAAGCAACCAATGCTTCATTCATAGCGTTATACATTTCGCTTCTGAGCGCATTAGTTTCTATTTCAGCTAATGAAGCACTCCAAAAAACATTACCGTCACAAAATTCCATCAAATAAAACATTGCACCCGTTATTGCTAAATCCGTACACAGGTGAAAAACTTTGGATACAGGTACATTCGAACCTTTAAGTGCATCAAGCACTTGGTATTCTCTGTCTACCGCGTGCGCAGATTTAAGTAATTTACCCGCAGGTTGGCTACGTAAAACATATAACCCAGATTGAGCAGTTACTTTGAAAGTAGGGTTTGATTGCCCTCCAGGAAACTTATCCAATGTTATAGGGCCGTTAAAACCCTTAACATGTGTTTCTAAATAACGAGTTAACGTTGGGATATCAATTGATAAAACTTGCGACATTTGGCAAAACTCTCAATGTAAACGGTGAAATTTTATAAAAACATATAAAGTGCGATCTTGTGGCCGAAATCAATCCGGCCAAAAAGATATTTACTCTGCGATTCGTTTAACTAGATCGCGACCTAATTGCATCATATGTACTTGATCTGGTCCATCTGCTAATCGTAAAGTACGTTGACCTGCCCATGCATGTGCTAAGAAAGTATCTTGACTAACACCAGCAGCGCCAAAACATTGAATAGCGCGGTCAATAACGTCAAGTGACATATTTGGAGCAACTATTTTTATCATTGCAATAATGTCTTTAGCGGCCTTGTTTCCTTCAGTATCCATCTTATGAGCTGCTTTTAATGTCATAAGGCGTGCTTGTTCGATTTGGCATGCTGATATAGCAATGTCTTCTCGTATTGATTGCTGCTTAATCATCGGGCGACCAAAAACAATTCGTTCATTAACACGTTTGCACATTAGGTCGAGGGCGCGTTGAGCAATACCAATCGAACGCATACAATGGTGAATTCGACCAGGACCTAAACGCCCTTGCGCTATTTCAAAACCTTTACCTTCACCAACAATAATATTTTCAACAGGTACGCGAACATTTTCGAAAGTTATTTCTGCATGGCCTTCAGGCGAATCGTTGTAGCCAAAAACAGTCATAGGACGAACAACTGTTACGCCAGGTGTTTTCATTGGTACAAGAACTTGAGATTGTTGGATGTAACGATTCTCATTAGTTGGGTCTGTTTTACCCATGACAATCATAATTTCACATTGTTTACGGCAGGCACCACTGATGTAAAATTTTCGGCCATTAATAACATATTCATCACCATCACGTTCAATGCGTAATTCAATGTTAGTAGCATCACTGGAAGCAACTTCAGGCTCTGTCATAGCAAAAGCTGAACGAATTTTTCCTTCAAGCAAGGGCTCTAGCCATTTCTGTTTTTGAGCCTCGTTACCGTATTTAGCCAATACTTCCATGTTGCCTGTATCAGGGGCAGCGCAGTTAAAGACTTCTGAAGCCCACATAACCTTACCCATGATTTCAGATAAAGGTGCATATTCTAAACTTGTTAAACCTGCACTGTACTTACCATAACTAACAGGCAAAAATAAATTCCATAAATCTTCAGCTTTGGCTTTAGCTTTAAGCTCTTCCATTAAAGGTGGTGTTGACCATTGATCTAGAGCTACCTGTCTATGCATTTCTTCTTCAACAGGAAAAACATTAAGATCCATAAAATCAGTAACACGTTGGATCAGATCTTTTACTTTATCGCTATATTCAAAATTCATGGAATTATCCTTATGTGGCCTTTCTAGCACCTAATATTAATTACGTATGATGTTGAGATTATTTTCACGAAATAACGGCTAATACTGAGTATTAGCTTAGTGTCATTAAAGCTTCTTTATTAAATGGTGCTATTTCGTCTTCTTTTTTATCTTTAATTTTATTCACCCAATCTGGATCTACAAGCAAGGCCCTACCGATAGCGACTAGATCAAATTCATCATTGGTTAAACGGTCTAATAGACCGTCTATATTTGTAGGATTTGATGTGCCTTTTAAATCAGCATTTCCTTCACCGATAAAATCTTCATCCAAACCAACACTACCTACCGTAATAACAGGCTTGTTTGTAAGCTTTTTAGCCCAACCCGCAAGATTAAGTGTTGAACCTTCGAATTCAGGTAACCAAAAGCGACGTGTACTAGCATGAAATATGTCTACACCTGCATTGCTAAGTAAACCTAAAAAAGTCGCTAGTTCATCTTCTGTTTGGCAAAGTTTTGCAGCGTAATCTTGTTGTTTCCATTGCGAGAATCTAAAGATAATAGGAAAATCTTCACCTACGGCTTCGCGAATAGCTTTAACAATTTCGACGCCAAAACGTGTACGGTTCTCTAAAGAACCACCATAACCATCAGTTCGCTGATTTGTACCTTCCCAAAAGAATTGATCTACCAAGTAACCATGAGCACCATGTACTTCAATGGCATCAAAACCAATGGCTTTTGAGTCTGCAGCTGCCTGAGCAAATGATGCAACAACATCATCAATGTCATCTTGTGTCATAGCGACGCCATTAGGAGCGCCTGGTTTAAATAGACCAGAAGGACTATATGCAGTTATAGATTTGTCTGGGCCTATACCTTCTTTTCTCACTGAACCAACATGCCAAAGTTGTGGAGCAATTTTCCCACCCGCTTTGTGTACTTCATCGACTACATTTTTCCAGCCTGCAAGCGCTTCTTCGCCATAAATAGCAGGAACTCGTTCATAACCGTTCGCGCCTTTATGAGAAATAAAGGTGCCTTCTGTTATGATTAAACCCACATTCCCCTCTGCTCTTCGACGATAATAATCAGCAACGTCTTGAGTGGGAACATAATTGGGTGAAAATGTACGGGTCATTGGTGCCATCACGGTTCTGTTTTTTAATGTAAGGCCTTTTGCTGAAAATGCTTCAAATAATTTTTCTGACTGCTGAACTATTGGAGTTTCGCTCATGTTTTTTCCTAAACTGAATCCTGTTGTAACGTTATATATTTATTGGGTTTTATGACCTATTGCCGTTAACCTATAAGAAAACCGCCATCAACATTAATAGATGTTCCTGTTGTATAGCTTGATGCGTTAGACACCAAATAAAGCACGGTACCTGCCATTTCTTCTGGTTGTGCGACACGTTTCATCGGAACGTGATGCATTAATTGTTCAAGTATTTTAGGGTTATTTACTAATGTTGATGCAAACTTTGTATCTGTTCCGCCTGGTAATAATGCATTTACGCGAATATTAAACTGAGCACATTCTTTGGCGAATGTTTTCGTCATCGAAATAACAGCAGCCTTAGTAATAGAATAAATCCCTTGATAATCACCAGGAATAACACCATTGATAGATGCAACATTAACAATAGCTCCACCACCACTGTCTTTCATCAATTTAGCGCCGATGGTGGACATGAAAAAATAACCACGAATATTTACATCAACTGTTTTTTGAAATGCACTTAAATCTGTATCTAATACATGTCCAAAATATGGATTTGCCGCAGCATTATTCACTAGAATATCTAATTTACCGTGTTCTGCTGATATTTGACTGAATATTGATTCAATTTGATCCATCTCACCGATATGACAAGCAATCGCCTGTGCACTGCCGCCTTCAGCAATAATACTGTCTACGACAGTTTGGCAACCTTCAATTTTTCGACTAGAGACAATTACATGTGCACCACTTTGTGCTAATAATTTTGCAATTTGCTCTCCTATGCCACGACTCGCGCCAGTAACTAAAGCAATTTTTCCTGTTAAATCAAATAATTTATTAATCATGTTAAGTATCCTACTTATTATATTTTTAGTGGTCGATTATCTAAAGGTAACCCAATCAGCACCCGCAAGTGTTAAATGGCTATAATTATTGAGGTAGTCTATGTTCAGACTTTCTCCAGAACAGAGTAATTTTGTGACGCTTGTATTACGTAATTGTTGGTTAACAACTAATGCTTTTTCGTTAGATAACCCTAAAATATGTTGAATGATGACAGCGATAACGCCACCAGATGTAAAAATACAAATATCTTTTGTTCGTTCTTTATTTAAATGGCTTTTAGCTGATAGCTCTTGATGTATTACATCTTGTAATGAGCTAATACAACGACTCTGGAATTGAGGCCAGCTTTCTTTATAATCATTGTCGTTATTTCCACATGTCCAACGCTCAAGAGCCTTTGCAAATTCTTTTTGGAATATTTTATTAGCACCAGGTTGATTTCCAACGGTCGCCGCCATATCAGCAAAATTTCTCCAACGAAGATCATAGCAAGCTAGTAGATCAACATGGTTAAACTCGTTAAAACCAGAATGTATAGTTACAGAAGGTTCTTTGCTTTGGTAACCTAATAAAAAATGTTCAAGGGTTTGTCCGTGACGCAATAAATCACCGGAATAAATTTTTTCAGGTGTAGGTAAGGATTGCCAATATTTACCTAATAGCTCTGATTGCTCAGTGCCTTTATTTGACAGTTGATCGTAATCAGCTTTTCCAAAAGATGCTTGTCCGTGCCGGATTAGATAAATAGCAGCCATAAAATTAGGCTCCCAAAGCAAAGTGTTGCTGTAATAAATTAAGACACTCTTTTATTATCATTTCTTCGTCACTCACTCTTTTGATTTTAACACCCTTTTGATGCTACTAATCCATGCTAAGCGGAACCAATCAATTAAACAAATGAATAGTTCTTATGACTAACTATTCATTATTTGAATAACATTAAAATATTTACATCCTAAAATATAATGTGAAATTTATACAATTAATACATTATAATTAGCACGTTACGTCAGTATAAACAAAAGTCACTGTTCCTTCTTAAATTACAACACTTTCGTAAGAGTCCACTTAAACAAACGAATCATACAAAATAATAAAGCTCGTAAAAAATATTAGCATGAAGTAATAAATACCTTGTCCATTTATTAAATAACTCATATAACGTGGGCGTAAATTACTTGATCATAAATTTGTTATTAATACGTGTTACTTTAGTTTTAATCGTAAAATTCAAACCAGAAAAACCGTTAATTTTATTCAAAAAGGGTTCAAGGTTGTTTTTTTCCTGACTTGATAAAGACTGATAAAAATCGAGAGGTCTCTGCATCATCCAGAGTGAGTACGGTAATAACATTCGCTCTTCTGTTATCCCTTCAAACGAAAACGTATGCATACCTAAACGTCTTGGAATTTCTTTAGGTACTTCACTCGTACTTTGTTCTTCAGACCATTTTGAAAGTCGATTCGCTGTATCCTCAAGAACTGGCCATTGGTTCGAAAATAGATGGCTCAACATAGGTAATAATGTTTCAGGGATTTCGTCGTCAGGTAGAAAATGGCCTTCAATACTAGAAGCGTCTTCCATTCGTTCTATCCATTTAACAACATTTGGCGCTAATTTTTTCATTAGCTGACCAGGGTAAGGATCTCTATATAAGTGTGCATACAAAGAGGCGAATAACCCAAAGTCTCCAATGCATGGTCCATTACCTAATATAAAAGGATAAGTTGATAAGTGCTTATTAAATTCTACTAAAAAACGTTGCTCGTACCACTGCTCGATAGCAGGAATAGTTTTGTTGGTGATACCCAATAATGGGACAATGCTTTTAAAACGGCTACCAATCTTTTTACCGAAAAACTCACGTATTATTCCAGGCAATTTTGGCGACACAACCTTTCCAAATTCGCGATAAATAAAACGAGAATTGTCATAATTCCAACGATAATGCATAGCGGAGATCAGTAACCATTCATCTCCAAACAATTCCAACAATAATGATACTAGGCGTTGTTTAGTTGTTGTTGGATATACACTTTTGTTTGTATGACTCTTTTCCAATTCATCAATAATATGAGTTGTGTCTTGTAAATATTTATTATCGGGTGTTTTTACTACTGGTATGAAACGTACACCAGTTTTAGGAATGATAACTTTTTTATATATTCCTATTGTTGAGAGGACTTCATCATATGGAATATTTTTGTAACGAAGGTAAGCGCGTGCTTTCCCAGAATAAAGTGAAAACTGCGTACCATAAAGCGTATATTTAGACATAAATGTAACCTCAAACATTCATTATTGAACAATCAAATAGCGATAAATTTCAAGAAGAATATACTGAATAATAAAACTGAAAGCATCACTTGAGACAATGAAACCTATGAGTATTATTAGGGGATGCCCACTATAAATTGCTAGCAACAAACCTTTGACATAAAAAAACCTTACAATAAATTATTGTAAGGTTTTTAAGTCAATATTAAGTGATTTACCTATTCAAATTCGTAGGAAATACTAACGCCATAAGTAGCTGGCTGATTTGGATAAGCGTTAAAACTACCCGCTTGAATCGGTGCTGGGAAAGCAGATTGATAATACTCATCATTAGTCAAGTTACGAGCCCATATTTGAGCATACCAACCATTATCAAAATTAAGACCGGCACTCGCATTAAATGTACTAACTTCACGTGTTAGCGACTCAGGAACATTTGAAACGAGTTGTACTTCACTTTCATATAAATAATCTGTGCGAATAAAACCGTACATACCATTTTCGAATTCAAAGTTGTAAGTTAACCCTGCAATAATGCTTTGCTCATGAATGCCTGCAGGCTTTGTACCAGATAAATCTACTGGTCCATCAACATTTTGAGCTCCTACAAATGAATCAAAAACAGGGTCAAGAAAAGTACCAGCTAAAGTAATATCTAAGTTTTCCGTTAAGTTATAAATAGAATCAAATTCTATGCCTTGTGTACTTTGCTGACCAGCATTGGCTAATACAAATCCTGTACCGACAAAAATAGAAGATTGAAATCCTTCAATAGTTTGGTCAAAAACAGTGACATTAAATGCACCGTTTGTAAACTGGGCTTTCATACCTAATTCATAAACTGTAGCTTCTTCAGGCGACGCATAACGGCCAGCGTAGTTTTGATTTGGTTGTGCTATACCCGCACTTTCAATACCAGCTTGATCTGCAGTAAACGGACGAGTATCACGAGATAAATTCCATGATGACGCTTTAAATCCTGTAGCTGCTGAAGCAAAAACATTGATATTGCTATTTAGCTCGTAAGCCAAACGAACAGACCAGGTCATTTTGCTATCTGAAGTATTATCATCTTCAACCAAATTAGGTAATTCAAGCATTGGAGGTAAGAACTGAAAACTTTTCAAGGTAGGAATCGCTGGTGCTAAAGTTGGAATGAAGGGCATTGGTACGCCAAACAAGGTTAAGTCATTGTCTAAGTCAATCGCAGCAAGTGTAGAATTATTCTGCTGTTTTACGCTAATTTCTTTCTTATCGTTGTTATATGCAACACCAAGGGTAGCAGTTAAAACATCTGACAAGTGATAATCAAAATTAGCATAAAGAGAATATGCCTCATT